>Ga0209130_1000046_pt1 | contig 236658 bp, 200 predicted proteins | sample AraplaMF_Cvi_mLB_FD_184264 | JGI IMG/M metagenome (GOLD analysis project Ga0209130, IMG submission 184264) | Arabidopsis root microbial communities from the University of North Carolina, USA - plate scrape MF_Cvi_mLB (SPAdes) (version 2) | ecosystem: Host-associated > Plants > Roots >... | reverse complement strand
TGACCCCGTTTTTCGGTTTAATGCTTAACAACCTCAGCACCATCAGGCTTGGCAGCAGCCGCAGCCACCGCCTCCACCGGCACTTCGGTGATCGGTTCCGGCTGACGTTCCAGCGCGACTTCCAGCACCTTGTCGATCCAGCGCACCGGCACGATCTCCAGCTTGTTCTTCACATTGTCCGGAATCTCGGCCAGATCCTTCACGTTCTGCTCAGGAATCAGCACGGTCTTGATGCCGCCGCGATGCGCTGCCAGCAGCTTCTCCTTCAGGCCGCCGATCGGCAGCACCTCGCCGCGCAGCGTGATCTCGCCCGTCATGGCCACATCGGCGCGCACCGGAATGCCGGTGAAGGTCGATACCATGGCGGTCGTCATCGCGATACCTGCGGACGGGCCATCCTTTGGCGTAGCGCCTTCCGGCACGTGGATGTGGATGTCCTGCTTCTCGAAGGCCTCGGGCTTGATGCCCAGGCGCGCGGCACGGCTGCGCACCACCGTGCGCGCTGCTTCGATCGATTCCTTCATCACGTCGCCCAGCGTACCGGTGCGGATCACCTGGCCCTTGCCCGGCATGTTCACGGACTCGATGGTCAGCAGATCGCCGCCCACCTCGGTCCATGCCAGGCCGACCACCTGGCCGATCTGGTTGGTCTTCTCGGCCACGCCGAAGTCGTAGCGGCGCACGCCCAGGAACTTGTCCAGGTTTTTCGGCGTGACGGCAACCTTCTTGTCCGACTTCTTCAGCAGCAGCATCTTCACCACCTTGCGGCAGATCTTGGAGATCTCGCGTTCCAGCGAACGCACGCCGGCTTCGCGGGTGTAGTAGCGGATGATGTCGCGGATCGCCGCTTCGCTGATGGTGATCTCGCCTTCCTGCAGACCATTGTTCTTGATCTGCTTCGGCAGCAGGTAACGCAGGGAGATGTTGGTTTTCTCATCTTCCGTGTAGCCCGACAGGCGGATCACTTCCATACGGTCCAGCAGCGCCGGCGGAATGTTGTAGCTGTTCGAGGTCGCCACGAACATCACATCCGACAGATCGAAATCGACCTCGATGTAGTGGTCCGAGAAGGTGTGGTTCTGTTCCGGATCCAGCACTTCCAGCAGGGCCGACGACGGATCACCGCGGAAGTCCGCGCCCATCTTGTCGATCTCGTCCAGCAGGAACAGCGGATTGCGCACGCCGACCTTCGACAGCGACTGCAGCACCTTGCCCGGCATCGAGCCGATATAGGTGCGGCGGTGGCCGCGGATCTCGGCTTCGTCGCGCACACCGCCCAGCGCCATACGCACGTACTTGCGGTTGGTGGCCTTGGCGATGGACTGGCCCAGCGAGGTCTTGCCCACGCCTGGCGGACCCACGAAGCACAGGATCGGGGCTTTCAGCTTGTCCACGCGCTGTTGCACTGCGAGGTATTCCAGGATGCGTTCCTTGATCTTCTCCAGGCCGTAGTGGTCGGTTTCGAGCACTTTCTCGGCATTGGCCAGATCGTTGTTGACCTTGGATTTCTTCTTCCATGGCAGCGACACCAGGGTGTCGATATAGTTGCGCACCACGGTCGCTTCGGCCGACATCGGCGACATCAGCTTCAGCTTCTTCAGTTCCGCCTGGGCTTTTTCCAGCGCTTCCTTCGGCATCTTGGCGGCGGCTACCTTCTTCTCGAGTTCGTCGAGATCGGCGCCCTCCTCGCCTTCGCCCAGTTCCTTCTGGATCGCCTTGACCTGTTCGTTCAGGTAGTACTCGCGCTGCGACTTCTCCATCTGGCGCTTGACGCGGCCACGGATGCGTTTTTCCACCTGCAGGATATCCAATTCGCCCTCCAGCTGGCCGAGCAGATGCTCCAGGCGCTTGGCGACGTTGAAGATTTCCAGGATGACCTGCTTTTGCTCCAGCTTGAGCGGCAGGTGGGCAGCCACGGTGTCGGCCAGGCGGCCGGCGTCGTCGATGCCCGACAGCGATGCCAGGATCTCAGGCGGGATCTTCTTGTTCAGCTTCACGTACTGATCGAACTGCTGCACGATCGCGCGGCGCATGGCTTCGATTTCCGACTCGTCGCCCACTTCGGATTCGAGCGGGGTGATATCGGCCACGAAGTGGGTCGGGGTATCGTTGATCTTGCGGATGCGTGCCCGTTGCGAGCCCTCGACCAGCACTTTCACGGTGCCGTCCGGCAGCTTCAGCATTTGCAGGATGTTTGCAACGCAACCGATTTCATAAATATCGGCAGGGGAAGGTTCGTCCTTGGCCGCAGCTTTCTGGGCGGCAAGCATGATGCTCTTGCCCTGCTCCATCGCTGCTTCCAGCGCCTTGATCGATTTAGGGCGGCCGACGAACAGCGGTATCACCATATGCGGAAAAACGACGACATCCCGCAGAGGCAACAACGGCAGTTGGGTTTGCTCAGTTAATTTGGAAGTTGTCATGGCGTACCCTATGTAAATGCATGGTTATGATGTAGGCCCTTGCAGCCGAATCACAAGACCTGTAACCGTAATATTTCTCAGAAAAATTAAGCTTTGCTGAAAATATAGGCGGTTACTGTAAAAGAACGCTGTTTCAAATAAAAAAAGCCACGCGCGACAGGCAATCGCGAGTGGCTTTCCGACTGAAGCCTGCGTTCTTTTATTGGTTTTGATTGTACCGCCTTGCCTCAGGGATGCAAAACCCTTTTTAGTTTTCCCCGGATGCCTTTGGGGTTTCCTGATAAATCAGCAAGGGTTTTGCGCCACTGGTGATCGTATTTTCATCAATAACGACTTTTGTAACGTTCTGTTGATTCGGCAATTCGTACATAACATCCAGCAGCGCGTGTTCCAGAATAGAACGCAGGCCGCGGGCGCCGGTCTTGCGCGCCAGGGCTTTCTTGGCAATCGCATGTAATCCGGCAGGACGAATTTCCAGTTCCGAACCTTCCATTTCCAGCAGCTTGGAATACTGTTTGACCAGCGCATTCTTCGGCTCGACCAGGATCTGGATCAGGGCTTCTTCCGTCAGCTCGTTCAGCGTGGCCACCACCGGCAGACGGCCCACCAGTTCAGGGATCAGGCCGAACTTGATCAGGTCCTCCGGTTCCGCGTCCAGCAGGATTTCGCTGTTGGCGCGCTGTTCCTTGCTCTTCACGGTGGCCGAGAAGCCGATGCCGGACTTTTCGGAACGGTTGGAAATGATCTTCGCCAGGCCGTCAAATGCGCCGCCGCAGATGAACATGATGTTGGTCGTGTCGATCTGCACGAAGTCCTGGTTCGGGTGCTTGCGGCCGCCCTGCGGCGGTACCGAAGCCATGGTGCCTTCGATCAACTTCAGCAGCGCCTGCTGCACGCCCTCGCCCGAGACGTCGCGGGTGATGGACGGGTTGTCGGACTTGCGGGAAATCTTGTCGATCTCGTCGATATAGACGATGCCGCGCTGCGCCTTTTCCACATCGTAGTTGCAGCTCTGCAACAGTTTTTGGATGATATTCTCGACGTCTTCACCCACGTAGCCGGCTTCGGTCAGCGTGGTGGCGTCGGCAATCACGAACGGCACGTTCAGCATGCGGGCCAGGGTCTGGGCCAGCAGCGTCTTGCCGGAGCCGGTAGGACCGACCAGCAGGATGTTCGACTTGGCCAGCTCGACGTCGTCTTTCTTGCCGAGGTGCTTGAGGCGCTTGTAGTGGTTGTACACGGCCACGGACAGAATGCGCTTGGCGGTTTCCTGGCCGATCACGTACTGGTTCAGCAGATCGGTGATTTCGTGCGGCGTCGGCAGATCCGACTTGGCGCCCGTCACGGATTCAATGCTGGAAGTCTCGTCGCGAATAATGTCATTGCACAGGTCAATGCACTCGTCGCAGATAAAGACGGATGGGCCGGCGATGAGTTTCTTCACCTCGTGCTGGCTCTTGCCGCAGAACGAGCAGTACAGAAGTTTTTCGCCGCTGGAGGATTTTTTCTCTGACATGGGACTTTTCTTTAGTATGTAGCCAAGATTGCAATGTGACGCGGAAAGAAGTCCTGCACACAACCACCATGCTACCCGAAATAAAAGCAAAACGCCCGAACGTTGTAGCGTCCGGGCGTCGTATCCAGGGGACGCTGATTACGCGCGGCTGGTTAGGACTTTATCGATCAGGCCGTATTCCGACGCCTCTTCCGCCGACATGAAGCGGTCGCGGTCGGTATCCTTGGCGATCTGGTCGATGGTCTGGCCGGTGCGCTCAGCCATGATGCTGTTCAGGCGATGGCGCAGGTACAGGATTTCCTTGGCCTGGATTTCGATATCCGACGCCATGCCCTGCGAACCGCCCGACGGCTGGTGGATCATGATACGGGAGTTCGGCAGCGAGAAGCGCTTGCCTTTCGCGCCCGCGGCCAGCAGGAAGGCGCCCATCGAGGCGGCCATGCCGGTGCACAGGGTCGATACGTCCGGCTTGATGAACTGCATCGTGTCGAAGATCGCCAGGCCGGCGGAAACGGAACCGCCCGGGGAATTGATGTACAGCGAGATATCCTTGTCCGGATTTTCGCTTTCCAGGAACAGCAGCTGGGCAACAATCAGGTTGGCCATCTGGTCGTTGACCGGGCCCACCATGAAGATCACGCGTTCCTTCAGCAGGCGCGAGTAGATATCGTACGAGCGCTCGCCGCGGCCGCTTTGTTCGATCACCATCGGCACCAGGCCGAGCATTTCCGTATCGAGTGCGGGATTACGGTTCATTCCATTTCCTTATGAAAACAACGCCGGCTCAAGGCCGGCGCTGAGTTGACGCTAAGCAATTAAGCCTGCGCTGCGCTTCCCATCAGTTCGTCGAAAGGAACTTCCTTCGAAACGTTCTTGGACAGGCCCAGGACATAGGTAACGACGTTTTCTTCCAATACAAGAGCTTCCACCTCAGCCAGACGGCGGCGGTCGCTGTAGTAGTACTTCAGCACTTCGCGTGGATCTTCGTAGCTCTGTGCGAAGTCTTCGATCTGCGCCTTCACCTGCTCAGGGGTAGCCTGCAGGTTGTTGTCGCCCACCAGCTTGGACAGGATCAGGCCCAGGCGCACGCGGCGCTCGGCTTTGTCCTTGAACAGCTCTGGAGGGAATGGTACATCTTTTACGTTCATGCCGCGGGCAGCCATGTCCTGGCGGGTCATTTCAGCCAGGCGCTCGGTGTCCTGAGCAATCAGGGACTGCGGCACTTCCAGTTCGGCGGCCTTGACCAGGGAATCCATCACGGCTTCCTTGTTGCGCGCTTTCACGCGGCCGGACACTTCGCGTTCCAGGTTTACCTTGATGTCGTCGCGCATCTTGGCCATGTCGCCGTCAGCCACGCCCAGGGACTTGGCGAATTCAGCGTCCACCTCCGGCAGGTGCGCCCATTCCAGTTTTTTCAGGGTGATGGTGAACTCGGCGGTTTTGCCAGCCACGTCCTTGCCGTGGTAATCCTCAGGGAATGCCAGCGGGAAGGTCTTGGCTTCGCCCACCTTCAGGCCGACAGTTGCGGCTTCGAATTCAGGCAGCATGCGGCCTTCGCCCAGCACGAAGGCGTAGTCTTCGGCCTTGCCGCCGGCGAATTCCACGCCGTCGATCGAGCCCACGAAGTCCACGGTCACGCGGTCGCCGTTGGCAGCAATGGCTGCGCCGCCGTCGCCGTGCTCACCGGCTTCGCCCTTGGTGTGGAAGTGCACGCGCTGCTTGCGCAGGATGTCGATGGTCTTGTCGATTTCAGCGTCGGTCACGGAGGACTTCACGGTCTCGATCTCAACCTTGGTCAGGTCGCCGATTTCGACTTCCGGATACACTTCGAAGGTGGCGTCGAAAGCCAGCTCGCCTTCAGGCGCGTCCTGCTTTGGCTCGATGCGCGGGAAACCGGCAACGCGCAGTTCGTTTTCGTTGGCTGCGTCGTTGAACGCGCGGCCGACCTTGTCGTTCAGCACTTCGGATTCGATCTGGTAGCCGTATTGAGCGGCAACCATTTTCATTGGCACTTTACCTGGACGGAAGCCAGGTGCGCGCGCGCTGCGAGCTTGCACCTTCAGGCGCTTTTCCACCTCGGAACGGACGTCCGACAGTGGGAAGGAAATCGTCATGCGACGTTCGAGTTTACCCAGGGTTTCGACAGCAGTTGCCATTGTAAAAATCGTCCAAAAAAATTGTAGGGTACTTATGGTGCGAGGAGGGGGACTCGAACCCCCACACCATTGCTGGCGTCAGGACCTAAACCTGGTGCGTCTACCAATTTCGCCATCCTCGCGGCATATTTGCACAAAAGCAAAGGGCGACCTTTAAGTGAAAACGGGTCGCCCAGGGCTTTCAACTTCAACGCGGCATTTTACAACTTTTTTCAGAGTGTGGAAGGGTTTTTTGACTGAACCACAACATTATGCCGCCCATTATTGCGCTTTGGGCTTGGGCACCCTGAACCAGGCTGCATAAAGCGCAGGCAGGAACAGCAGTGTCAATGCCGTCGCCAATATCAGCCCGCCCATGATCGCCACCGCCATCGGCCCCCAGAATACCGAGCGCGACAGGGGAATCATGGCCAGTGCCGCCGCCGCCGCCGTCAGGCAGATCGGACGGCAGCGGCGCACTGCCGCCTCCACCACCGCATTCCACGGCGCCACGCCCTGCTTGATGTCCTGCTCGATCTGATCGACCAGGATCACCGAATTGCGGATGATCATGCCAAACAGCGCAATAATCCCCAGGTTGGCCACGAAGCCCAGCGGACGCCCCATGATCAGCAGCGCCATCGCCGCCCCGGCCACGCCCAGCGGTCCGGTCAGGAACACCATCAGGGACCGCGAGAAGCTGTGCAGCTGCAGCATCAGCAGCGTGAAGATGATGAAGATCGCCAACGGCAGATTGGCCGCGATCGACTCTTCCGCCGCGCTCGAATCCGACGCCGCGCCCTTGACGGTGATGTGGTAGCCGGCGGGCAGCCTGGCGCGCAGCTCATCCAGCTTGGGGTTGATCTGGCCGGAGACGGTCGGCCCCTGGATGCCTTCGGCCACGTCCGACTGCACGGTAATCGCCCATTCCCTGCCCTCGCGCCACACCACGCCCGGCTCCCACACGAACTGCACGCGGGCCAGCTGGGAGATCGGCACCGAGTGCCCGCTCGCTGTCGGAATATAGGTATCGTTCAGCACCGAGATGGTGCTGCGTTCGTCCAGCGGCTGGCGCACCTGGATGTCGATCAGGCGGATGCCTTCGCGGAACTGGCCGATCGGCGTGCCGGACAGCACCGTGTTGGCCGCCCGCATCACGTTCTGCGAGGTCACGCCAAGCGCGCGCATCTTGTCCTGGTCCAGATCGACGCGCAGCACCTTCACCGCCTCGTTCCAGTTGTCGTTGACGCCGATGGTGTTCGGGTTGGCGCGCATGATGTCCTTCACCTGGTCGGCGATGGTGCGCACGGTCGCCACCTCGGTGCCGGTCACGCGGAACTGCACCGGATAGGGCACCGGCGGACCGTTAGGCAGCAGCTGCACGCGGCCGCGCACTTCCGGGAAGTCGGTCCTGAACACGTTCTCGATCTTCTTGCGCAGCTCCTCGCGCGATTGCAGATCCTTGGCCAGCACCACCATCTGGCTCACGTTCGTCTGCGGGAAGATCTGGTTCAGCGGCAGGTAGAAGCGCGGGCTGCCCGTGCCGACGTAGCTGGTCACGCTGGCCACGCCCGCCTGCTTGTTGATGAAGGCCTCGAACTTCTTCACCTGCTTTTCGCTTTGCTGGAAGGACGCGCCTTCCGGCAGCCACATCTCGACCATCAGCTCGGGACGGCTGGAGTCCGGGAAGAACTGCTTCTCGATGAAGTTGAAGCCGTACACCCCCAGCGCGAACACCAGCAGCGTGGCGGCAATCGTGGTCTTGCGCCACTCGACGCACCAGTTCACCAGGCGGCGGAACTTCTGGTAGCCCGGCGTATCGAACAATTCGTGCGCATGGCCGCCGCCGGCATGCGGCTTGACCTTCAGCAGCACGAAACCGATATACGGCGTGAAGAACACCGCCACCACCCACGAGGTGACCAGCGCAATCGCATTCACCGAGAACAGCGAGAAGGTGTATTCGCCCGCCGCCGACGCGGCCAGCCCGATCGGCAGGAAGCCGGCTACGGTAATCAGGGTGCCGGTCAGCATCGGCATGGCTGTCGAGGTGTAGGCATAGGTCGCCGCCTCCAGCCGCGAATGGCCCTCCTCCATCTTGCGCACCATCATTTCAACGGCAATGATCGCGTCGTCAACCAGCAGGCCGAGGGCGATGATCAGGGCGCCGAGCGATATCTTGTGCAGGTCGATGTCGAAAATGCGCATGAACAGGAAGGTCACGGCCAGCACCAGCGGGATGGTCAGCGCCACCACCAGGCCGGGGCGCGCATCGAGGCGCATCTTCGGCTTGGTGTGCAGGCCCAGCGCCAGGAAGCTGACGGCCAGCACGATCACCACCGCTTCGATCAGCGTATGCAGGAATTCGCCCACGGAAGCGGTTACCGCCGCCGGCTGGTTGGCCACGCGGTCCAGCTCGATACCCACCGGCAGCTTGGATTTCAGCTCGGCGACAGTCTTCTCCAGGTCCTTGCCCAGCGCAATGATATTGCCGCCCTTCTCCATCGAGATGCCCAGGCCGATCACTTCCTTGCCGTTGTAGCGCATCTTGTCGCGCGGCGGGTCCTGGTATTCGCGCTTGATGACGGCGAAGTCGCCCAGGCGGAAGGTGGTGCCGTTGGCGCGCAGCTCCAGCTCCTCCAGGTCCTTTACCGTGCGCAGGGCGCCGGAGACGCGCACTTCCAGGTTATCCGTCGGCGTGACCACCACGCCGGTCGCTTCCACCACGTTCTGCGTGGTGATCTGGTTGGCGATCTGTTCCACGGTCAGGCCCAGCTGGGCGAACTTCTTGTGCGAGAACTCGATATTGATCTTCTCGTCCTGCACGCCAAGCAGTTCCACCTTCGAAACCTTGGGCACGTTCAGCAGCTGCTGGCGCACGAAGTCCGCGTAGTCCTTCATTTCGGCGTAGGTGAAGCCGTCGCCGGAAAGCGCGATGATGGAGCCGTAGGTGTCGCCGAATTCGTCGTTGAAGGCGGGGCCGATCACGCCGGCCGGCAAGGTGCCGCGGATATCGCCGATCTTCTTGCGCACCTGGTACCAGGCCTGCGCCACCTCTTTCGGCGGCGCCGATTCGCGCAGGTTGACGATGATGACCGCCTGCCCCGGCTTGGAATAGCTGGTGATTTCGTGGATGTAGGGCGTTTCCTGCAGCTTCTTCTCCAGCTTGTCCGTCACCTGCTCGGCCATCTGCAGCGCCGTGGCGCCCGGCCAGAAGGCCTGCACCACCATGGCGCGGAAGGTGAACGGAGGATCTTCGTCCTGCCCCAGGTTCTTGTACGCCAGCAGGCCGCCGATCAGCAGCACCGCAATCAGGTAGCGCGTGAGCGGAATGTGCTCCAGCGCCCAGCGCGAGAGATTGAAGTCCTTCATTTGGCAGCGGCCCCCAGGATGTTCACTTTCTGGCCCGGCTTCAGCAGGTTCACGCCTGCCGTGACGATGGTCTGGCCCGGCTTCACGCCGCCGCCCAATACGATGTCGTTGCCCTGCACGCCCGCCACGGTGACCGGCACCAGCTTCACGGCGCCCTGCTCCACCACCCATACCGAGGTCGAATTCCGCTCATGGAACAGGGCCGTCAGCGGCACCTTGATCTGCGGCGTGGCGGTTTTGGAGGCGAAGGCCACCACCGCCGTCATGCCCAGCTTCGCTTCCGTCAGCGATTGCGGGATGGTGACCTTGAAGGCATAGGTACGGGTGAACGGATCGGCTACCGGCGAGATTTCGCGGATCTTGCCGGGCACGGATTTCTCCGGATCGGCCCACAGGCGCACCTGCACGTCCTCGATCTTGCGCAGCGTGTCCACCTTGTCTTCCGGTACGCCGAACACGATTTCCTTCTCGTCCGACTTCGCCACGCGCACTACCGGCGTGCCGGGCGCAACCACCTGCCCCACCTCCGCATCCACCGCCGTCACGACGCCGTCAATATCGGCGTTCAGACTGGCGTAGCCGGCCTGGTTGGACTGGCCGCGGTAGGATGCCTGGGCCGAGTCCACCTGGGCCTGGGCCGACTTGGCGGTGGAAATCTTGGCGTCCAGGATGGCCTGGCTGACGAAATTCTTCTCGCGCAGGTCCAGGTAGCGTTTCAGTTCGGCGGCAGCCAGGTCGCGGCTGGTTTCAGCGGCGCGCAGGGCGGCCAGGGCCTGGGCCTGGGACAGTTTCAGGTCCTGCGGGTCCAGTTCCATCAGCACCTGTCCGCGCTTGACCACGGAGCCGACGTCGATCTTGCGCGACACGATCTTGCCGCCGACGCGGAAGCCGAGGCGCGACTCGACGCGCGACCGCACCTCGCCGGAAAACTCGGCGTTGACGTCAATATCGGTGCTTTGCAGGACCATGGCGCGCACCGGCCGGATCTCCTCGGTCTTCTGCGCGGGCTTGGAACAGGCGGCGAGCAGCAGGGCTGCTGCCATCGTCAAGGTAAGTTGTTTTGCTACCAACACGATATATTTCCTTTTGCAGGGATATCAGAATGCAATTATTATTTGCGGTTCGGGAACTAAATGACTTTTCGGTAAGGTAAAAATTATAGTTGGGTCAACCTGTTTTGAAAATGACTTTTGCGTCATTTAATTTAGAATCCAGTCTCTATGTCCGTTGACCACTACGAAAACTTCCCTGTCGCCTCCGTTTTGCTGCCGCGCCGCCTGGTGCCGGCGGTGGAAGCGATCTACGCTTTTGCCCGCAGCGCCGACGATCTGGCCGATGAAGGCGACGCCAGGCCCGAGCAGCGCCTGGCCGCGCTGACGGCCTATGAAGCCGCGCTGGCGCGCATCGAGCGCCAGGAGGACGGCCTCGATCCGATGTTCGCACGCCTGGCCGAGACCATCAGCAGGCACGAGCTGCCGATGCGCCCCTTCTACGACCTGCTGTCCGCCTTCAAGCAGGACGTGGAAGTGACCCGCTACGCCAATTACGAAGCCCTGCTCGATTACTGTGCCCGCTCCGCCAATCCGGTCGGCCGGCTGATGCTGCACCTGTACGGCGCGGCCAGCGAAGAGAATGTCCGCGACTCGGACGCCATCTGCTCCGCACTCCAGGTCATCAACTTCCTGCAGGACGTGGCGATCGACGAACGCAAGGAGCGCATCTACCTGCCGATGGAAGACCTGAACCGCTTCGCCATCCTGCCGGCCCACATGAACCGGGCCGACAACCAGGCCAAGTGGCGCGCCATGATGAAGTTCCAGGTGGAGCGCGCGCGCGCCCTGATGCTGTCCGGCGCCCCGCTGGCACTGCGCCTGAAGGGCCGCATCGGCCTGGAGCTGCGCATGGTGGTGCAAGGCGGGCTGCGCATCCTGGAGGCCATCGAGGACCACGAATACGATGTATTCCGGCGCCGTCCCACGCTGGAAAAACGCGACTGGATCAAAGTTTTATGGCGGGCGCTTCGGATGCGGCGTTCTTCCCTATAAAATAGCGGCTTTGACATCAGGCTTCACCCCAACATGTCCCCAGACGAATACTGCCAGCAAAAGGCCGCCGCCAGCGGTTCCAGTTTCTACTACAGCTTCCTGTTCCTGCCGCCGGAGCGCCGGCGCGCCATCACGGCGCTGTATGCGTTCTGCAGGGAAGTGGACGACACGGTGGACGAATGCACGGACGAATCGCTGGCGCGCATCAAGCTGGCCTGGTGGCGCAACGAGATCGCGCAGATGTACGAGGGCAAGCAGTCGCACCCGGTGACCCAGGCGCTGCAGCCGCACCTGAACGCGTATGAGCTGAAGCAGGAGCATATGCAGGCCATCATCGACGGCATGGAGATGGACCTGAACCAGACCCGCTACCTGGATTTCGCCGGCCTGCACAAATACTGCTGGCACGTGGCCGGCGTGGTCGGCATCCTGTCGGCCAGCATTTTCGGCGCCACCCGTCCCGAAACCCTGCAGTACGCGGAGAAACTGGGCCTGGCCTTCCAGCTCACCAACATCATCCGCGACGTGGGCGAAGATGCGCGCAAGGGCCGCATCTACCTGCCGATCAGCGAACTGCAGCAGTTCAATGTGACCGCGGCCGACCTGCTGAACGCACGCGAAAGCGAGAACTTCGCCAAGCTGATGGCCTTCCAGGCCGAGCGTGCGCAGAAGGCGTATGACGAAGCCTTCGCCTTCCTGCCGAAGGAAGACCGGCGCGCCCAGCGTCCGGGCCTGATCATGTCGGCGATTTACCGCACCCTGCTGAACGAGATCCAGGAGGACGGCTACCACGTCCTGAAACAGCGCATCTCGCTGACGCCGATCCGCAAACTGTGGCTGGCCTGGAAGACCTGGGTCCGTGGCTAAGCAGGTAGCCGTCGTCGGCGGCGGCTGGGCGGGCTGCACGGCGGCGGTGGAGCTGGCGCAGGCCGGCCACCAGGTCACCCTGTTCGAAGCGGCGCGCATCCTGGGCGGCCGCGCACGCCGCATTTCCACCGACCGCCGCGACCTGGACAACGGCCAGCACATCATGCTGGGCGCGTATGCCGAGTCGCTGCGCCTGATGCGCCAGGTTGGCGTGGCGCGCGACACCGCGCTGCTGACGCTGCCGCTGCAGATGCGCTATGCGCCCGGCAACGGCGGCATGGATTTCGTGGCGCCGCGCCTGCCCGCGCCGCTGCACCTGGGCCTGGCCCTGCTGCGCGCCACGGGCCTGAGCGCGGAAGACAAGATGAGCCTTGCGCGTTTTTCGTCCAGCGCGCGCTGGATGCGCTGGCAATTGAACAATGACTGCAGCGTGGCCGAACTGATGGAGCGCTTCGACCAGACCGCGCGGCTGGTGCAGCTGATGTGGCGTCCGCTGTGCCTGGCGGCGCTGAACACGCCACCCGAGCGCGCTTCCGCCAACGTGTTTCTGGCCGTGCTGCGCGACAGCCTGGGCGCGAAACGCGCCGCCTCCGACATGCTGCTGCCGCGCGCCGACCTGTCCGCCCTCTTCCCTGAAGCCGCCGCCAAGTGGCTGCAGCAGCGCGGCTGCACGGTGCGCGCCGGCGCCAAGGTGGCCGGCGTGCTGCGCACCGACGCTGCCGACGGCGCGGCGCCGGCCGATGCCGGGGGCCGCGCCTGGCGCATCGACGCCAGCGGCGCCGCCGTCGGCGGCAACTGGACCTCGTATTACGACGCGGTGGTGCTGGCCGGCTCGCCCGCCGCCACGGCGGTGCTGCTGCACCAGCATGCCGAAACGGCCGGCCTGGCCGAGCAGCTGACCGCCTTCGAACACGAACCGATCACCACCTGCTACCTGCAATACGGCCCCGCGGTAGGCCTCGAGCAGCCCTTCTTCGCCCTGATCGACGACCCGGCCAGCCAGCGCTGGGGCCAGTTCGTGTTCGACCGCGGCCAGCTGGATGCGGCGCAGCAAGGCTTGCTGGCGGTCGTCATCAGCGCTTCCGGCAGCGCGGCGGCCGAAGGCCAGGATCTGCTGGCCGAAGCCGTGGCCGTGCAGCTGGCCGAAGTCTTCCAGCGTCCGGAACTGGGCCGCCCCGAGTGGTTCAAGGTCATCACGGAAAAGCGCGCCACCTACGCCTGCACGCCGGGCATGCAGCGGCCCGCCAACGAAACGCCGTTGCCCGGGCTGGTGCTGGCCGGCGACTACACGGCCGGCGAATACCCGGCCACAATCGAAATGGCGGTGCGCAGCGGGGCGGCGGCCGCCAAATCCCTGCGTTCTGTCCTGGGCAGATGATTCAAGCGACGCCCCGGCTGTCCCGCCTATCGGTCGCCTGCTCCCCCGAAAATGCATCCTGTCGCATGCAGGTCGCATGCCGCCGCCCGAATCATTACATTGGCAGCATGGAGCAACCGTTGGCTGGAGTTGTAAATGGGCAAGCTTGAATACCTTGAAGCACTGAAAAAAGCCATGGCGGGCCTGCCGCCGGAGCTGATCGCCCGTACCCTGGCGTATTACGAGCAGCGCTTCATCGACGGCCTGGCCGCCGGCCGCAGCGAGGCGGAAATCGCCGCCGACCTGGACGAGCCGCGCAAGATCGCCATGACCCTGCGCGCCAACGCCCACCTGAGCGCTTTCGAACAGAAGAAAAATCCGGTCAACGCCATGCGCATGCTGGTGTCGTTTATCGGCCTGGCCATCTTCAATTTGTTCATGGTGATCCCGGCCATCGTGTACGGCGCCATCCTGATGTCGATCTACGCCTGCGCCTTTGCCTTCTACATCGGCGGCATTGCCATTACGGCAAGCGGCCTGGCCGGCGCCAATGAGCTGGTGCTGAGCGGCCCGTTCCGCCACATCATCGTCGCCGACGACGAAATCGACGATCCGGAAGTGCGCATGCAGACCAAGGTCTCCATCGGCCACACCGGCATCAAGGTATTCCAGGAGCCCTCGCCCGGCCTGCAGGCCCAGCTCGACGAAGAGTCCAGCCGCTCCGAGCGCCTGCTGGACAGCGCCGAAGCCCTGGCCGACAGCGGCGTGCGCATCTCGACGGACCTCGACAGCGCCTCGCGCACCACCCAGACCGCGATCGGCGCCGGCTTCATCCTGCTGGGCATCATGCTCAGCCTCCTCAGCATTGTCGTGACGCGCTTTACCGCCGTCGGCATCAAGCGCTATGTGCAGATGAACTTTGCCCTGCTTAAAGGAGAACGCAAATGAGTATCCGTTCCCTCGTCAAGATCGCCCTCAGCCTGCTGGTGCTGGCGGTGGTGCTGACCGGCGCCTCCTACGCCGCGCTGCGCGCCAACGGCGTGGCCAATCCGACCAGCGCCGCCGGCCGCGCGCCGCGCACCGAGATGCGCGAGATCGGCGCCGGCATCAATACCGTGGAACTGGTCGGCCCGATCGACCTGACGCTGAAACAGGGCGACGTGCCGTCGCTGAAAGTGCGCGGCGAGCAGCGCCTGCTGGGCAATATCGACACCTCGATGGACGGCAGCACGCTGCGCATCGGCACCAAGGGCATGCTGTTCCATCATCGCCGTCCGATCCAGATCGAGCTGGTGCTGCCTTCGCTGCAGGAGCTGGTGGTGAACGGCAGCGGCGACAGCAATGTGAACGGCTTCAGCGGCGAGCGCCTGGCGGTGCAGTTGCAGGGCTCGGGCAACCTGACCTTCAATGGCCGCTACCGCGAGGTCGAAGCCGGGCTGCACGGCAGCGGCGACCTGAATCTGAATACCGGCAATAGCGAGAAAGTGGCGCTGGAGATGGTGGGCTCGGGCGCGATAACCTCCAGCGGCAGCTGCAAGGTGCTGAGCGCCGAGCTGACCGGCTCGGGCGACCTCGATGCGCAGCACCTGGCGTCGGACGACGTGACCGTGAAACTGGACGGCTCCGGCACCACCAACGTGTTCGCCCGCAACAGCGCCGACGTTTCGGTACGCGGCAGCGGCAACATTCTCGTCTATGGCAACCCCGGCGACCGCAACGTCAGCCGCTCCGGCTCCGGCAGCGTCACCTGGGAGCGCTGAGCCCGTGTCCCTTGTGGGGGCAGACCCCGGATCGGACACAAGCTGGTCAGTGGCGGTGGAGCCAGCGCACAGCGTCGCGCGCGGCTTGCAGGCCGCTGGCGAAGCAGGCTGTCAGCAGGTAGCCGCCGGTCGGCGCTTCCCAGTCCAGCATCTCGCCGGCCACGAACACGCCCGGCGCCTGGCGCAGCATGGCCCCGTCCAGCGCCTCGAACTTCACGCCGCCCGCGCAGCTGATCGCCTCATCGATGGGACGCGCCACCCGCAAGCGCAGCGGCAAAGCCTTCAGCACCCGCGCCACGCGTTCGGCATCATGGAATTCATCCTTGCCCAGCACCTCGTGCAGCAAGCCGATCTTCACGCCCTTGATATGCAGCCGGCTTTGCAGGAAGCTGGACATGGAACGCGATCCGCGCGGATGCCTCAGCTCATCCAGCACGCGCTGCAGCGGCAGGTCCGGCAACAGATCCAGCTCGATCAGCGCGCTACCCTCCGCATTGATCCGCTCGCGCCACTGCGCCGAGTGCGCATACACCAGGCTGCCCTCGATACCGGTCGCAGTCACCACCAGCTGCCCCTTGCGTCCCTCCGCAGCCACCGTGGTCAGCGGCTGTCCGGCATATCTGGACGCGAAATGCCCGCTCCAGCCGATATCGAAGCCGCAGTTGGCCGCCTGCAGCGGCGCCAGTTCCACCCCGCGTTCCGCCAGTACCGGCAGCCACGCACCATCCGAACCGAGACGCGCCCAGCTCGCGCCGCCCAGTGCCAGCACGGTAGCATCGGCGTGCACGGCGCTGATGCCATGCGGCGACTCGATGCGCAGCGAACCATCCTCATTCCAGCCCAGCCAGCGGTGCCGCTGATGGAAATGCACCCCGCTTTCGCGCAGCCGGTGCAGCCAGGCGCGCAGCATGGGCGCAGCCTTCATCTCGGTCGGGAACACCCGCCCCGAGGTGCCGACAAAAGTATCGATGCCCAGCCCGTGCACCCACTCGCGCACCTGCTGCGGCCCGAACGCATCCAGCATCGGACGCAGTTCGGCCGCACGCGCACCATAGCGCGTGACGAATTGCGCGTAGTCCTCGGCGTGCGTGATATTCATCCCGCCGCGCCCTGCGAGCAGGAATTTGCGGCCGACGGAAGGCATGGCGTCGTACACGTCCACGCGCACGCCGGCAGCGGCCAGTTCCTGCGCCGCCATCAGGCCGGCAGGACCACCGCCGATCACGGCCACTGATTGTTCTATTCTGCTCATAATTCAGGCATACTGCCCTTATAACAACGAAGGAGAAATACTGATGGGTGCAGCATTCTGGATCAAGCGCTACCTGCTCGCGGCGCTACCGCTGTTTGCGATCCTGGCGATTGTCGAATACGCCAAGGGCACGGCCACCGCCGTGGACTACGCCAGCGCAGCGGCATGGGCGGCGATTGCAGCCGCAATTTTCGTGGGTGCAGCCTACCGGCGCTACAGGAAGGCGCTCGATTGCGCAGCGTGCGACAACATCTCGCAGCGCAAGAAGACGTAAGCGCTCAGCCGCCGGTCACCGGCGGGAAGAACGCCACCTCGGCGCCGGCGCTGACCGGCGCTTCCGGTCCGCACATATTCTGGTTGCAGGCCATACGCAGCGCACGCCCCTCGGCCAGCGCTTCCGTCCACGGCGCACCGCGGCCAATCAGCCATTCGCGCACCGCACCCACAGTATTCACGCCTTGCGGCAGCTCGACGCGCTCGCCGGACTTGCCGACCGCCTCGCGCACGCTGGCGAAGTATTTCAGATTGATTTCCATATCAGTACGACTTCCGTGCAACGTTAGTACAGCAATTCGCTGAAGGGAATATAGCGCACCATATCGCCCGGCTGGATGCCCTGGCCCGGCGGATTATCCACCAGCCCATCGCCCCACACGGTTGACGTCAGCACGCCCGAGCCCTGGTTGGCAAAGCGCTCCAGGCCGCCCTTGTCGTTCAGCTTCACGCGCAGGAATTCGTTGCGGCGGTCCGGCTTGGGCCAGGCGAAATCCGCACGCAGGGTGTAACTGCGCGGCATGATCTGCCCGGTGACGCCCTGCAGCTTCAGGATGAACGGCCGCACGAACAGCAGGAAGGTCACGAAGCTGGACACCGGATTGCCAGGCAGTCCGATAAAGAACGCGTCCTTCACTTCACCGAAGGCCAGCGGCTTGCCCGGCTTCACGGCGATCTGCCACATATTCAGTTTGCCTTCGGCCTCCACCGCCGGCTTGATGTGATCCTCTTCGCCAACCGACACGCCACCGGAGGTGATGATCAGGTCATTGCCGTCAGCCGCCTTGCGCAGCACCTCACGTGTGGCATCCAGCGAATCGGGCACGATGCCGAAGTCGCTGATCTCGCAGCCGAGATTTTCCAGCAGCGCGCGCAGCGTAAAGCGGTTCGAGTTGTAGATCGCACCGGGCGCCAGCGGCTCGCCGGGCATCGCCAGCTCATCGCCGGTGAAGAACACGGCCACGCGCAGCTTGCGCCTGACCGGCACTTCCGCCAGCCCGACCGAAGACGCCAGGCCCAGTTCCGGGCTGCGCAGGCGCGTACCGGCCGGCAGGATCACGCTGCCGTTGGTAATGTCTTCGCCGGCGCGGCGGATCCATTCGCCGGCTTTCGGTGCATGCCTGATGGTGACCACATTGCCATTCAGCTCGCACTGCTCCTGCATCACCACGGCATCGGCGCCTTCCGGAATCATGGCGCCGGTGAAGATGCGTGCTGCAGTACCGGGCAGCAGCGGCTGGCCGACGTGGCCGGCCGGAATGCGCTGCGAAACCGTGAGCGAAGCGCTGCCGCTGGCGCAGTCTTCCGAGCGCACGGCATAGCCGTCCATCTGCGTGTTGTCCGCGCCGGGAACGTTCAAGCCGGAGACCTGGGCATGCGCCAGCACGCGGCCGTTGGCATGCAGCGTGCTGACGTTCTCGGTTTCCTTGACGGGACGGGCGGCGCAGAGCAGGAAGTCGAGGGCTTCCTGTACGGCCAGCATGGGCTTCGCTTGCGGTTTATTCATGGCTTATGTCCGTTGCTTAAAGCCCGGTGTTGTGGGCGATATACGCCTTCATCTGTTCCATGTCGGCCGCCATCACCACGAACTTCTGCGGCAGCTTTTCGATATCCTCGAAACCGGCCGGACGCTCGGCATCTTCGCCCAGCGCTTCCAGGATGGTCTCGTTGAACTTCGCAGCCAGTGCAGTTTCCAGCACGATCATCGGTACCCCAGGCTGTATGAACTCCCTGGCGACCTTGATGCCGTCGGCGGTGTGGGTGTCGATCACGATGCCGTAGTCGTCGGCCACATCGCGGATGGTCTGCACGCGGTCCTCGTGGGTGGACTTGCCGGACTTGAAGCCGTACTTTTCCACCAGCCTGAACTCGTCGCCATCGCTGCCCGGCTTGCCGGACAGGTCGAAGCCGCCCTGGGTTTCAACCTTGTGGAACAGTTCGCGTACACGTGCCGAGTCGCCGCCGGTCAGGTCGAAGATGAAGCGTTCGAAATTGGAGGCCTTCGAGATATCCATCGACGGGCTGGTGGTGTGATAGGTCTCGGCCGACTTGCGCACGCGATAGATGCCGGTGCGGAAGAATTCGTCCAGCACGTCGTTCTCGTTGGTGGCGACCACCAGCTGGTCGATCGGGAGGCCCATCTGGCGCGCGATATGGCCGGCGCAGATATTGCCGAAGTTACCCGACGGGACGGTGAAGGATACCTTCTGCTCGTTGGAAGTGGTCGCAGCCAGGTAGCCGCGGAAGTAGTACACCACCTGCGCCACAACGCGCGCCCAGTTGATCGAGTTCACGGTGCCGATCTTCTGGCGCGCCTTGAATTCCAGGTCGTTCGAGACTGCCTTGACCATGTCCTGGCAATCGTCGAACACGCCTTCGACGGCGATGTTGAAGATGTTCGGGTCCTGCAGCGAGAACATCTGCGCGGTCTGGAAGGCGCTCATTTTCCTGTGCGGCGACAGCATGAAGACACGAATGCCCTTCTTGCCGCGCATCGCGTATTCGGCGGCGCTGCCGGTGTCGCCGGAAGTGGCGCCGAAGATGTTCAGCTGGGCGTCATGCTTGGCTAGCGTATATTCGAACAGATTGCCAAGCAGCTGCATCGCCATGTCCTTGAAGGCCAGCGTGGGGCCGTTGGACAGCGCTTGCAGCACCAGTTTTTTGCCCGCGTTCTCTTCGAGTACGCGCAGCGGGGTAATGTCGGCAGATTTCTCGTCCTTGCGGGCGTTACGGTATACGTCGGCGGTATAGGTCTTTTGGGCCAGCGCCTTGAGGTCTGCTTCCGGGATATCGGTGGCGAACTTTTTCAGGATTTCTACGGCCAGGTCGGCGTAGGACAGCCAACGCCAGCGGGTCAGCTCGGCGTCGCTAATCTGGGGATACTCGAACGGGAGGTACAGGCCACCATCAGGTGCCAGGCCGCCCAGAAGGATGTCGGAAAAATGCTGTGGGGATTTTACTGCGGCCGACGCGTCGGCACGGGTAGATACATATTGCATAGAATAAGAAATCCGAGTGAGCATGGTTCGACGGATTTCTATTATAGCTCGCAGGGAGGGGACGGGGTTGGGCTGCTGCCGGGGGGCAGCAGCCAGCAGGCGGCCGCCTGATTCAGCAGGCCGGGTGATTCACCGTCACCACGTGCACGGCGAGGCCGCCGAGCGAGGTTTCCTTGTACTTCGCCTGCATATCAGCGCCCGTCTGCCGCATTGTCTCGATCACTTCGTCCAGCGACACAAAGTGCGTCCCGTCGCCCTTCAATGCCAGCGAAGCCGCGGTAATCGCCTTCACCGCCCCCATGCCATTGCGCTCGATGCACGGAATCTGCACCAGCCCGCCGATCGGATCGCAGGTCATGCCCAGATGGTGCTCGATACCGATTTCCGCCGCATTCTCGATCTGCAGATTGGTACCACCCAAAGCCGCGACCAGGCCGGCGGCAGCCATCGCACAGGCCACACCCACCTCGCCCTGGCAGCCGATCTCCGCTCCGGAAATCGAGGCATTGCGCTTGCACAGCATGCCGATGGCCGCAGCCGTCAGCAGGAAGTTGCGCACGCCGGTGACCGGGTCCAGCGGCTTGCAGTCCTCTGCGTAATACTTAAGCACCGCCGGGATGATGCCCGCAGCGCCGTTGGTCGGCGCAGTCACAACCCGGCCGCCTGCGGCGTTTTCTTCGTTGACGGCCATCGCGTACAGGCTCACGCCGTTCAGCGCATCGTGCGGCAGATGGTCGGCGCGGTCCGGCTTCTGCGCCTGGCGCCACAGGCTGGCGGCGCGGCGTTTCACCTGCAGGCCGCCCGGCAGCTGGCCGTCGGTTTCCAGGCCGCGCTGGATGCAGTCGCGCATGACGTGCCAGATGCGGTCGATGCCGGCATCGAGCTCCGGTTCGCCCAGGCGGGCCAGTTCATTCGCGCGCAGCATCTGCGGAATCGTCAGGCCGGTGCGCTCGCCGTGCGCCAGCAGATCGGCCATGGTATCGAAGGGATACGGCAGCGCAGCCGGGGCGAGGTTCGGGCCAGCGGTGTCCGCAGCGCCCTCGCCTTCACCCTCGGCGCGGATAAAGCCGCCGCCAATCGAGTAATACACCTTGCGCACGGTGCTGCCGTCGGCAAACTTCAGCGCAAAGCGCATGCCGTTCGGGTGCTCGGGCAGGTTTTCGGTCTTGTGGAAGATCAGGTTCAGGGCCGCGCTGAATGGCACGGCCTTTTCGCCCAGCAGCATCAGCGTCTTCGCTTCTTCCGCGTGCGCCAGCATCTCGTTGACCCTGGTCGGATTGACGCCCTGCGGCGTTTCGCCCATCAGGCCCAGGATTACCGCCTTGTCCGTGGCGTGGCCGACGCCGGTCAGGGCCAGGGAGCCAAACAGCTCGGCCTCGACCGAGACCACATTATCCAGCGGACCGTTTTCGACCAGGAAGCGGCGGGCGGCCACCATCGGGCCTACGGTATGCGAGCTGGAAGGCCCGATGCCGATCTTGAAAAGGTCGAAAACGCTCATGTCCATACTTGTCTCACTTAATAGTTATCGCCAAATGGCAACGGCGGGGTTGCGCCCCGCCGGTTAATTCGGTGGCTGGCGGACTTGTGGCCCGCCGCCGGATTTAAGCGGCCTTGCTCAGGCTTACATCGATGTTGGCCAACATGTCCTTGACCATTTCGTCCACGCCGATGCGCGCCTTCCAGCCCCAATCCGCGGAGGCGGTGGAATCGTCCAGGCTTTGCGGCCAGCTGTCGGCGATGGCCTGGCGGCTGTCCGGCGTGTAGCCGATCTGGAAGGCCGGTACTGCGCGGGTGATGGCTGCAGCCAGTTCTTCCGGATTGAACGATACACCAGCCACGTTGTAGGAGGAGCGGATTTTCACCTGTGCGGCCGGCGCTTCCATCAGTTCGATGGTGGCGCGGATCGCATCCGGCATGTAAATCATCGGCAGCGTGGTCTTCGGGCCGAGGAAGCAGTCGTAACGCTCGCCGCGCAGGGCCGAGTGGAAGATCGCGATCGCGTAGTCCGTGGTGCCGCCGCCCGGAGGCGACTTGAAACTGATGATGCCCGGGTAGCGGATGGAACGCACATCCACGCCGTACTTCAGGAAGTAGTATTCGCACAGGCGCTCGCCGGCCAGCTTGGAGATGCCGTAGATCGTGGTCGGATCCATCACGGTCATCTGCGGCGTGTTCTGCTGCGGCGTGTTCGGGCCGAAGGCAGCAATCGACGACGGCCAGAAGATGCGCACGGGTTTGCCCTGCTCGCCGCGCACGCGCGCCACTTCCAGGATATTCAGCAGACCGTCCATGTTCAGGTCCCAGGCCTTCAGCGGCGCTGCTTCGCCAGTGGCGGACAGCATGGCGGCCAGCTGGTACACCTGGGTGATGTTCTCGTCGGCGACCAGTTTCTCCAGTGCCTCCTTGTCCATCACGTCCAGTACCTGATAGCGCGCTGCGTTATACAGGTTCTTGGGGCTGATATCGGTGGCGATGACGTTGTCGGTGCCGTGTTTGGCGGCCAGTGCTTCCACCAGCTCACTGCCGATCTGGCCGTTTGCGCCGATGACGAGGATGCGTTCCATGTTCGATTCCTGAATATTTACTGAATATGCTTAACGACTAATTCTTTAATGATTAATTCCTGATGATGCCCAGTTCCTTGCCGGCCTGCTCGAAGGCGGCCAGGACCTTGTCCAGCTGTTCGCGGGTGTGCGCGGCAGACAGCTGCACGCGAACGCGCGCCTGCCCCATCGGCACCACCGGATAGAAGAAGCCGGACAGCAGCACACCCAGTTCATACATGCGCGCCGCGAATTTCTGCGCCACCGGCGCTTCGAACAGCATTACCGGCACCACAGGGTGGGTGCCCGGCTTGATGGTGAAGCCGATGCGCTCGATCTCCTTGCGGAAGTAAGCGGTGTTTTCGTGCAGGCGGTCGCGCAGCTCGGTCGATTCGGACAGGCGCTTCAGCACTTCCAGCGAGGCGCCGGCAATCGATGGCGCCAGGGTGTTGGAGAACAGGTAAGGACGGGATTTCTGGCGCAGCGTGTCGATTACTTCCTTGCGGCCGGAGGTGAAACCGCCCATCGCGCCGCCCAGTGCCTTACCCAGGGTGCCGGTGATGATGTCGATCTTGCCCAGCACATTGTGGTGTTCGTGGGTGCCGCGGCCGGTCTTGCCCATGAAGCCGGAAGCGTGGCACTCGTCGATCATGACCAGGGCGCCGTATTTTTCGGCCAGTTCGACGATCTTGTCCAGCTGGGCGATGGTGCCGTCCATCGAGAACACGCCATCGGTCACGATGACCTTGTGGCGCTTGTCGGCGGCAGCCTGCAGCTGCTTTTCCAGGTCGCCCATGTCGTTGTGGGCGTAACGGAAGCGCGCGGCCTTGCACAGGCGGATGCCGTCGATGATGGATGCGTGGTTCAGCGCGTCGGAGATGATTGCATCGTTTTCATCGAACAGCGGCTCGAACACGCCGCCGTTGGCGTCGAAAGCGGCTGCGTACAGGATGGTGTCTTCGGTGCCGAGGAATTTGGAGATGGCCTGCTCCAGCTGCTTGTGCACGGTCTGGGTGCCGCAGATGAAGCGCACCGACGACAGGCCGTAGCCGTATTTTTCAGTGGCTTCGATGGAAGCCTGGGCCACCCACTCCTGGCCGGACAGGCCGAGGTAATTGTTGGCGCACATATTGATCAGGGTACGGCCATCTTCAGCGGTAACTTCGGAGCCCTGGCGAGACGCAATGACGCGTTCCGGTTTGTACAGGCCATCCTGGCGCAGCTTCTCCAGGTTCTGCTGCAGGCCGGTGTAAAACGCATTCGTCGCTTGGCTCATGATCTTCCTCTGATATATGTGTTGACCGGGTGGGAGCTAAAGTTTACCCTTATTCCACCAATCCTACAGGAATCCATTATCTTGAACTCGGATTCAATATAACGAATCCTACTTTAGCATATTGAACTTTGCAAGCGTGAAACCACCTATTGCCACCAATGCACCACCCGAAGTCGGCGCCGCCCTGCAGCGCCTGCGCCTTGCGCGCGGTCTGACCCTTGAGGACTTGTCCCGCATTGCCGGCGTTTCCAAGTCGATGCTGTCCCAGATCGAACGGGAAAAGGCCAATCCGACCATTGCCATTACCTGGCGCCTGGCCAATGCGCTGGGCGTGGCCATTGGCGAACTGCTGGCGGATGTGGAGAAAGATGTCGAAACGATCAGGATTGTCGATGCGCATGAGACGCCGACGCTGCCTGGGGCGCATGCGGGGTATATCCTGCGGATTCTTGGGCCGATGGAGCTGGCCGGGAAGTATGAGTGGTATGAGCTGACGCTGGCGGCTGGCGGAGAGCTGGTGTCGCAGCCGCATGATCCGGGGACTAGCGAGCATCTGACGCTGCTGCATGGGTCGATGGAGCTGGAGGTTGGCGGCTCCAGGAAGAAGGTGAAGCTGGGGGCTACGGCACGCTATCCGGCAGATCAGCAGCATGCGATCCGTAATACCGGGAAGGCGGAGGCTAAGGCTTTGCTGGTGGTGATTCATCGCTGAAACCTAGCCCCCGGGTCAGACCCGAGGGGTCTGACCCTGTCTATAGAAGGGTCTGACCCCGCGGGTCAGACCCAGGGCTTCGGTTCACTTCGCCCCAGCCGCCCCATCCATACCCAGCGTACGGTACAGGAACCCCCACTTATCAGCCACTTCCTCGATCTGCTTCGAAGTCGGCTTACCCGCACCGTGCCCCGCCTTGGTCTCGATCCGAATCAGGATCGGCGAAGCGCCCGCCTGCGCAGCCTGCGCAGTTGCCGCAAACTTGAAGCTGTGCGCCGGCACCACGCGGTCATCGTGATCGGCGGTGGTAATCATGGTCGCCGGGTAGCAGCCGCCCGCCTTCAGATTATGCAGCGGCGAATACTTCACCAGCGCCTTGAACTCGTCCGCATTATCGGACGAACCGTAGTCCGAGGTCCACGCCCAGCCGATGGTGAACTTGTGGAAGCGCAGCATATCCATCACCCCCACAGCAGGCAGCGCGGCCGCAAACAGGTCCGGACGCTGCGTCATCGCCGCGCCAACCAGCAGGCCGCCGTTCGAGCCGCCGCCAATCGACAGCTTCGCCGGCGAAGTCACCTTGTGCGACACCAGCCATTCCGCCGCGCCGATGAAATCGTCGAACACGTTCTGTTTCTGCAGCCTGGTGCCGGCCTTGTGCCAGGCCTCGCCATATTCGCCGCCGCCGCGCAGGTTGGCCATCACGTACACGCCGCCCATTTCGACCCAGGCCAGGTTGGCCACCGAGAAAGCCGGCGTAAGCGAGATATTGAAGCCGCCGTAGCCGTACAGGTAAGTCGGATTGCTGCCGTCCAGCTTCATGCCCTTCTTCGACACGATGAACATCGGCACCCGCGTGCCGTCCTTGCTGGTGAAGAATTCCTGGCGCGTTTCGTAGGCAGCCGGATCGAAATCGACCTTGGGCTGGCGGAACACCGTGCTCTTGCCGGACTTCATATCGTAGCGGTAGATGGTGGCCGGCGTGGTGAAGCTGGTGTACGAGTAGAAGGTTTCGGTGTCGCCGCGCTTGCCGCCAAAGCCGCCGGCCGAGCCGATACCCGGCAGCGACACTTCGCGCACCGCCTTGCCCTTCAGATCGGCAATCTTCACCGCGCTGTGCGCATCGGTCAGGTAGTTCAACACCAGCTGCTTGTTGACGATGCTGGCGCCCGCCAGCGTTGCCGCCTGCTCGGGAACGATCTCCTTCCAGTCGCCGATAGCCGGCTTGCGGATATCGATGGCAACGATGCGCGACTTCTGCGCGTTCTTGTCGGTACGGAAGTAGAACACCGGACCATCGTTATCGATGAAATCATAGTCCGCGTCGAAGGCTTCCAGCAGGCCGGTCACCTTGCCGTCCCTGGCCTTCAGGTCCTTGTAGAAGATGCGGCGCTTGCGCTCCGTGCCCTGCGAGGAACTGATGACCAGGTAGTGGCCGTCGTCGGTCACGTTGGTGCTGAAGCCCCACTCCTTTTGATCGGGACGATCGTACACCAGCACGTCCGCCGACTGCTCCGTGCCCAGCTTGTGGAAGTACACCTTCTGGAAGTAGTTGATGCCGGACAGCCTGGCGGCCTCGGTCGGTTCATCGTAACGGCTGTAGTAGAAGCCGGAACCATCGTGCGCCCAAGCCGTGTTGGAGAACTTGACCCACTTGATATGGTCGCTGCGGTCCTGGCCGGTTTCGATATCGCGCACCTTGACCTCGTTCCAGTCGGAGCCGGAAGCGGCGATGCTGTAGGCCAGGTGCTTGCCGTCCGGGCTCACGGCCAGGCCAGCCAGCGCCACGGTGCCGTCAGCAGCCAGCGTGTTCGGATCGAGCAGCACGCGCGGCGTGTCGCCCAGCGACTTCACGGTGTACAGCACGGACTGATTCTGCAGGCCGTCGTTACGGCTGTAGAAGTAGCGGCCGCCTTCCTTGTACGGCACGCTGAAGCGTTCGAAGTTCCACAGCCTGGTCAGGCGCTCCTTGATGGCGGCACGCGCCGGGATCTGCGCCAGGTAGTCCTGCGTCACCTTGTTTTCCGCATCCACCCAGGTCTTGGTCTCGGCGCTGTTCGCGTCTTCCAGCCAGCGGTATGGGTCCGCAATCACGGTGCCGTGGTAATTGTCCTGCTGATCGACCTTCTGGGTCACGGGGTAGGCGAAAGCGGAAGCGCCGCCGGGGCAGCTTTGCGCCATGGCGTTACCGCCGAAGGCTGCAATGAGGGAAAGGGCAAGGGTGGCGCGTTTGATCTGCATCGGGTGTCCTTATAAGAGTTATGCCGCGGCCTGCCCACAGGCACGCCACGGTCGAGCGATCATAGCTTGGAATATGACGAATTTGAAAGCTTCCGCAGGGCGCTGCGGCGCTTTTTATTCGGCCAGGGTGACCGTCTCCTGAACGCGGGCCTGCCACTTTTCGATCCAGCCTGCCAGCTGGTCGGCGGCAATAGGACGCGACATGAAGTAGCCCTGCCCCTGGTCGCAGCCAAGGGCGGCCAGCATGTCCCACGCCTGCTGGCTTTCCACGCCTTCGGCCACCACGCGCAGGCCCATATTGTGGCCAAGGTCGATGGTGGAGCGGACGATCTTGGCGTCGCCCACGTCCTCCACCATGTTCAGCACGAAGGACTTGTCGATCTTCAGTTCATCCACCGGCAGGCGCTTCAGATAGGCCAGCGAGGAATAGCCGGTACCGAAATCGTCGATGGACAGGTCGCAGCCCATCGCATGCAGGCGCTCCAGCGTCTGCTGGGCGCGCACCGGATCGTCCATGATGGCGGACTCGGTGATCTCCAGGCAGAAGGAGCCCGGCGACACCTGGTGCCGGGCGAAGATGCCGGCAAACTTGAACGGCAGTTCCTGGTCCAGCAGGTCGCGCGTGGACAGGTTCACCGAAATCTTGATGTGGATGCCCTGCATGGCCAGCTGGTGGCACAGCTCCGCCGAGCGTTCCAGCACCCATTGCGTCAGCACGCGGATGAAGCCCGTCTGCTCGGCAAACGGAATGAACTGGTCGGGGAATACATTGCCGCGCTCCGGATGCACCCAGCGCACCAGCGCTTCCGCGCCCACCACATTGCCTTTGCCCAGGCCGATCTTCGGCTGCACCCACAGGCGGAACTCGCTGCGCTCGGCCGCATTGCGCAGCTCCGTCAGCAGGGACAGGCTTTGCTCGCTGCCCTTGTCGATATCCGCGCTGTACACCACCGCGCCATCGTTCTGCTGCTTGGCCGTGTACATCGCCACTTCGGCCATACTCAGAAGCTGCTCGCCATCCTGTCCATGTTCCGGGAAGCCGGCAATGCCGAGGCCTGCGCCGATGTCCACCATCTGTTCGTCGAGCGACAGCGGCGTCTCCAGTGCAACCAGGATTTCTGAAGCAATCACAATCGCATGATCCAGATCGGCGCCCGGCAGCAGTACCGCAAATTCGTCGCCGCCAAGGCGCGCCACCTGGGCTGCCGAGTGGCGGCGGTTGGCCAGCTGATGCAGCAGGCGTCCGGCCACCTGCTTCAGCAGCGCGTCGCCGAAGCTGTGGCCCATCACGTCATTGACGTGCTTGAAGCGGTCCAGGTCCATCATCAGCACATACAGCGACTCGTCGCGCTTGCGCGCCGCATCGATGGAATCGTTCAGCATCAGCAGGAACTGGGCCCGGTTCGGCAGATTGGTCAGCGTATCCCAATACGCCAGGCGGCGGATCTCCTGTTCGCGCTTGGCGATACCCTCGCGCATGCTGTTGAACGCATTCGCCAGGTCGCCGATTTCATCCTCGCGCCTGACGTCGATCTGCGCCTTGTAGTCGCCCTGCTCCAGGCGCTTGGCGGTGCCGGCCAGTTGCGCCAGCGGCAGCGCGATGCGTTTTGCCGTCAGCACGGATGCGATGGCGGACACGATGATGCCGGCCACCGTCAGCGCTACCAGCCAGCGTTCCAGTTTCGAATATTCGGCCGTGGCCTCGTCGATCGAGCGGCCCAGCACCACCACGGCGCGCTGGCCGTTGTCTTCGCCGATCGGTACCTGGCGCACGCTGTAGCGGTCGCCGTCCACGTCGATATCGGCGGTGGAGGTTTTCAGGCTTGCCACCTGGCTGGTCAGCTCGCTGACGGATTTCGCCGACAGGGTCGAGGCCACCGGCAGCCAGCCGTCTTTCACATCGGAGGTCAGGATGGATGTCTGCAGCGAGGTAATTTCCTGCATCTCGCGCGCCAGGCGGTCGTCGATGGGGAAAGCCATCAGCACCCAGCCGATGGTAACCGGCGCCTTCACCGGCATCACCACGATCTGGTAAGGACGCCGATCCACAATCGCGATGCCGTTGGCGCCGTCGGCTTCTTCCGCCTTGTCCAGCAGGCTCAGTGCCTGCTTCTCCAGGCCGGCCGACTGCTGATAATTGGTGGAGGCGCTGACCTTGCGCTCGGCATTGATCCACATCGACAAGGAGGCCTTGATGCGGCGGCCGTGATTGGCCAGCACCGACTCGATGGTGGCGCGGTCCCCCTCTTCCGTATTGCCGATGGCGGCCAGGAAGCCCGCGTCGCGCGTCAGCAGGCGGGCGCCGAAGCGCAGGCTCTGCGCATTCTGGTCGATCAGGCGCGCAAACACCTTGCTGCCGTTCACCAGTTCGGCGCTGATCGAGTTGCGGGCGTTGTTGTTGATGCCGCGCTGGATCACCAGCAGGCCGACCACCTGCACCACGACCAGCAGGACGAGGAACAGGGTAACGATCCGGCTCTCAAGGCTGCGAAAACGCATCGCTAATCCTCATCAATTCGTCGCAGAATCCGCGTCGCGCGCGGGGGCCTTCAGTGTCAGCTTGAAACTTGCGCTAATGTTGCCGTCCGCCTTGACCGCCACCGGCTGTTCCAGCGGCTGCTGGCTGCCGCTCATGTCCGGATGCCAGGCTTTCAGGATGTACTTGCCTGCCGGCGCCTCGACGGTCGCCGCGCCATTCGCCTCGGTCTTCCCATAGTAAGGCGTATCGACCACGCGCACATAAGCCAGCATCTTGTCGTGAATATTACAGCCAAGGACCACCACGCCGGGTTTCTCGAAGGTTTGCGGTTCGGCCGTGGTACCGCTGTACAGCTTCTGATCGAACTTGTGCGCCGGCGAGAAGGAATAGATGTGGTGGCGTACCTTGTCGTTGTTCGGGAAGGAGATCTTGCTGCCGGTCTGCACCACGGTCACCAGCGGAATGAACTTCAGGCCCTTCTGGCTGATCTCGCCGGGCTTCTTTGCGCCCGCTATCGGCTGTCCGCTTTCGGACTCGGCATACACGATGGCGTTTTCCACCGGCTTGCCCGCAGCGTCGCTGACCTGTATCACGACGCCACCGGCGCCGGCTGCCGCACTCGCAGTGCTGAATATTGCCGTGATGGCAAGACGGTAAAATCGCGGGCTCGGCATCGGCATGGTGTCAGTTTAAGGAAATGCTATTGTAGCGCTCCCGGTACGGGGAGCAACAGCGAAATTCTGTTGCTGAATTTCATCAGCCTGTAACATTCAGAAATTAACATTTGGGGCCATGACCGTACCATCGCCCCTTCTGCCGCCTAATGTCAGCTACCTGCGCCCCACGCCGGACGAGCAGCTGGGGCAACATTTGCTGGACATCATTGCGCGCCGCCAGCTGACCGCCCTGTTCCAGCCCATCATCGACATGAAGTCGGGCGACATCATCGCCTACGAGGGACTGATCCGCGGACCATCCGACAGTCCCCTCCATTCTCCAATGAATCTGTTCAAGGCGGCGCGTGCCAATCACCTGGCGCGCGAAGTCGAGTACCTGTGCCGCCGCGTGGTGCTGGAACGCTTCGCCGAACTGCAGCTACCGGGCAAGCTGTTCCTGAACGTCAGTCCGGAAAGCCTGGTACTAAAGCAGGACGGCAGCCGCGGCGGCGAAACGCTGGGCTACATCCACCAGATCGGCATCAATCCTGCAAACGTTATTATCGAGCTGACCGAAAATCAGCCGACCTACGACTACGAGCTGATGCGCGAAGCGGTGCTCCACTACCGCAAGATGGGCTTCCAGATCGCTATCGACGACCTGGGCGAAGGCTTCTCCAGCCTGCGCCTGTGGTCCGAGCTGCGTCCCGAGTACGTAAAGGTCGATATGCACTTCATCCAGGGCATCAATGCCGACCCGGTGAAGCTGCAATTCGTGCGTTCGATCCAGGAGATTGCGGACAAGTCCAACACCCTCGTGATCGCCGAAGGCATCGAGAAGCAGGCCGAGTTGCTGGTGCTGCGCGACCTGGGCGTGGCCTATGCACAGGGCTACCACCTGGGGCGTCCGCACGCCAGCCCGGCCAGGGCGGCGCCGGCGGAGGTGGTGAAAGCGCTGGTGCGCAACGGCGTGGCGGTCTATCCGCAGCGCTCCGAAAAGAATGCCGTCAGCATCGTCAAGCTGCTGCACGAAGCGGCGGCAGTGCCGCCGTCGATGACGAACAACGAAGTCTATGCGCTGTTCCTGAACGATCCCAAGCTGCTGATCCTGCCGGTGGTCGATGAGGACACGCCGCTCGGCCTGATCTCGCGCTTCGACATGATCGAGCATTTTGCCCGCCCTTACGAACGCGAACTGTATGGCAAGAAGCCCTGCACCAGGCTGATGGACAGCACCCCCATCATCGCCGAGAAGGGCACCAGCCTGCAGGACCTGTCGCGCCGCATGGCCGAATCCGATGCGCACCACCTGTTCAATGGCTTCATCATTACCGATCAGGGACGCTACCTGGGCATGGGCACGGGCCACGACCTGATGCGCGAGATCACGCAGATGCAGATCAACGCAGCGCGCTACGCCAATCCGCTGACGCAACTGCCGGGCAATGTCCCGATCAACGAACATATCGACCGCCTGCTGGAAAGCGGCACCAGTTTCTGGGTCTGCTATGTGGACCTGGACAATTTCAAGCCCTTCAACGATGTGTACGGCTACCGCCGCGGCGACGACGTAATCCAGCTGACCGGCGCCATGCTCAGCCGCCATACCGATCCGGACCGCGATTTCGTCGGCCACATCGGCGGCGACGACTTCATGATCCTGTTCCAGAGCGAAGACTGGGAAGAGCGCTGCCGCGCGGTGCTGGACGAATTCGGCGGGCGCATCGTGGATTTCTATAGCCGCGAGGACCAGGAGCGTGGCGGGTATCTCAGCGAGGACCGTCAGGGCAAGAAGGTGTTCTACTCCCTGATCAGCCTTTCACTGGGCGCAATCAAGGTCGGACCGCATCAGTATTACTCGCATCACCAGATTGCGACCTCGGCCGCCGAAGCGAAAAGGCAGGCCAAGAAAATTCACGGCAACAGCCTGTTCCTCGACCGCCGCCGCGAGCCGTTCTTCCCGCACTGAAGCGCATTGGACTTAGCGCGCGGCGCCTTTGCCGGCCATCGTCTCCTGCAGCCGTCCAGTCTCGACCCAGCCAATCGACTGGCGGCCGGTTTTCGGGTGCACGTAGTACACCTCGGTATAAATCCCGTACTCGTTATGCGCCTGCAGCGTATCGCCCTGCACCACGAACAGTTCCCGCTGACGGCAGGCCGCATTCGGCGCCGAATGAAAATACAGCCGCTCCCTGCCCGTCACCCTGCGTCCCGCCTGCCACTCCGGCACCCTCACCTGCTCCGCCCGGCTAGCAGACAGCACCGCCCCGCAGTCCACGGCAAGCGGCCGCGCCGATGCAAGGGCATGCACAGTGACTAGCAAAATGAAGGTTCGAATCAGCATCCCGTAATGCTGCCACGCAATTACCTTTCCAGCAACTCACATCTCGCCAGCGCTTTCCTTGTCCCCGTCCGGAATCAGGGCGTTCGACAGCAGGGCATCCGCGATATCCAACAGCGCCCTCAGGCGATCCATATGCCGCAGGTCATGGTGGTACCCGACCCAGATATCCCTGCTTGGCGGCGGCCCGGATGTCTCGATGCGCCGTAACCCGGGTGTTGCATCGCCAAGCGGCCTCGGCAATACTGCCACCCCCATTCCTTGCACGCACATGCGTGCCTGCACTGCGCGGCTGGTACTGGTGAATACCCGCCGTGACTGCGGGAACCGGTCAAGCAACCAGGCGACATCGGGAAAATGCGACTGGGCAGAGTTCATCAGGATGAGTCCGACCGACGCCGGATCTCGTTGCATCGCAAACGCCGAGTCTTCCGAGCCGTACAAACCATACGAAATGCTCATCAGCCGGCGTTGAACGATGTCCTGCTCCGTGAACGGCACGATACGGAAGGCTACGTCAGCCTCGCGGCGCGACAGATCGAGCAGCCGGTAGCTGGCGATCAGCTCGGGCACGATGGCCGGATGGCGTCGCGTTAATTCAGCCAGCACCGGCGCCAGCACGTAGCCGGCAAACCACTCTGCTGACGATATCCGCAACAGGCCTTCGAGGCGTTCGTGGTTGCCTGCCAACCGCCGCTCCATGGCCAGGCCGGAATTTTCCATGGATTCGGCTAGCGTCAGCACGGCGTCTCCGCTGTCGGTCAGCACCAGGCCATCCCTGGTTCTGCGGAACAGCGGCTGCTCCGCCTCATCTTCAAGCGCCTTGATCCGGCGACCTACGGTTGGATGGCTCACCCCCAGCGCCCTGGCTGCCTCGCCGAGCGAGCCGCTGCGCACCACCGCTAGAAAAATCCGGACGTCGCTCCATTCCATGTTTGCTGCTCCGTTCAAAAATGTACGCGAAATATACATGAATGGCAGTTCACAAACAATATTGTTCGGCCCACTATAGCGCTTTACCGCGCTCGCCCTTCCGGGCCAGCCTCATTTGAAAGCAAGAACATGAACAAGTTGAAAGACAAGGTCGCCATCGTCACGGGCGCTTCCAGGGGCATTGGTGCCGGCATCGCCCGCCAGCTCGCTGCAGACGGTGCCAAGGTGGTGGTCAATTACGCCTCAAGCAGGAACGCCGCCGATCAAGTCGTCGCCGACATCCAGGCCGCTGGCGGCGATGCGGTGGCAGTGGCGGCGGATGTGACGAAGCAGAAGGAAGTCGAACTGCTGGTGCGAACCGCAATCACAGTCTTCGGACGTTTGGACATCGTCGTGAACAACTCCGGCATTTACCAGTTCGCCAAGATTGAAGAGACCACCGAGGAACTCTACCGCAAGCAGTTCGATATCAACGTCCTCGGTACCCTGTTGGTCGCCGCAGCCGCAGCGCCGCACCTGGGCAGCGGGAGCAGCATCATCAACATCAGTTCCAACGTCACGCGCATCTTTCCGGCCGGGAGCGCAATTTATACCGGCACCAAGGGAGCGGTTGACGCGATCACTGGCGTGCTGGCGCAGGAACTGGGCCCGCGCGGCATCCGCGTCAATGCCGTCAATCCGGGCCTGATCGAAACCGATGGCACCCACGCTGCGGGCGTGATCGGCTCCGCGTTTCAGACCTGGAACGAGGACCAGACCCCGCTCGGCCGCATCGGCCAGGTGCAGGACATTGCGCCGATCGTCTCCTACCTCGCCTCCGACGACGCGCGCTGGATATCCGGTGAAATCATTCTGGGATCGGGCGGCATGCGCTAATGCTCGCCCGCGAACGCTCCAGTCTGCCAGTCCATACCGATTGCCACGCCATTCAGTGCTCACAACCGTAACTCGAACTGTATTCACTAACTCCACAAGGAAATTTCAAATGTCAAAGGAACTTGAAGCGCGCCTGGACGCAATCGAAAGCCGTATCGCCATCGATGCGCTGATCGCCAATTACGCAGAAGCGTTCGACACCATGAACATGGACCTGCTCGCCACCCTCTGGCATCCTGACTCGCGTTTATTGCTCGGTCAGAACGGCAACGCCGAAGGCCTGGAGGCTATTCTGGCGCAGGCAGCAGTCAACATGAAACGTATGCCGCATATGCACCACTGGATGGCCAACGCGCTGATTACCGTGGAAGGCGATAGCGCTCATGGCCTGGTAGCCGCAGACTGCCTGTTCTACGACATCGAGCAAGGTCCGTTGCAAGTGAGCGGCCAGTACAGGGACATTTTTGAACGACGGGCCGGTCGCTGGGCATTCGCCGAGCGTAGGTTCACGATGCACTTTGCAACGCCGCTGAAAAATTGGGCTCCCCTTGCAGGCACAGAGCGGTTTGGGCTTGCGGCATGAGCGGCGCCTACGCCACAGAGATCATGCAAACAACGACCTCCTCCGTGCGTCGGTGGTCGGCATTTGCGGTGTTACTGGTAGGGGCTTTTTTGCCCCCGCTGGACTTCTTCATCGTGAATGTCGCTCTGCCGTCGATCCAGAGTTCGCTAAATACGAGCGCTGCAGAACTACAACTTGTTATTTCCGGATATGCATCGGCTTATGCGGTCTTCCTCATCACCGGCGGCCGGCTGGGAGACCTGTTTGGACGACGTAAGATCTTCCTGTTTGGCATCAGCTGCTTCGGGCTGACCTCGGTGCTGTGCGGGCTTGCCTCCTCGCCTGCCCTGCTGATCGTCGGCCGCGTGCTGCAAGGCCTGAGTGCAGCCGCCATGGCGCCCCAAGGCCTCGCGTCAATCCACGCGCTGTTTCCGGAGCACGAGCGTGCGCGTGCGCTGGGCCTGTACGGCGCCGCCGTGGGATTAGCCGCGGTAGCCGCGCAAGCGCTCGGTGGTGCGTTAATCTCCGCAGACTTCTTCCACCTGGAGTGGCGGATCATTTTTCTGATTAACCTGCCGGTTGTCGTGGCGGTGCTGATTTTCGGGTTCCCACTACTGCCGGACGTACGCGGCGATCACCCGGCGCCGGTTGACAAAATCGGTATGCTGTTGTGTGCTCTCGCGCTGGCCTTGCTGATCGTTCCCTTGATCGAAGGACGAGAGTTCGGTTGGCCGTGGTGGGCCTGCGCGATGCTCATCGCTTCCCCGCTCGCTGGCGTTTGCCTCTGGAAATACGAGAAGGCTTACGCCCGCCGAGGCGGGGTCCCGCTCATCAGCGTTGAACTGGTGAAGATACCTGGGTTGATGAGCGGCCTCACGGGTGTTCTCTTTTTCTATGTCGTCTCGGCCTTTTTCCTGGTTTTCTCCGTTTATCTTCAATCGGCAATCGGGTTGAGTCCTCTGGAAACCGGGCTGGTCTTCCTGCCCTTTGGCATCGGCGCCTTCATAGGCCCATTGACGACGCCTCTGGCCCTACGCGCTTTCGGAAGATTCGTTCCTGCCATCGGCATGATGTTCGAAGTCGCTGGCTGCCTGATCCTGGCCACGCTCGTGGCGTGCACGCCAGGCCGGATGCCCCCGCACATTCCGCTGGTCATCTCCGTAGGGCTGTTGGGCTTCGGTCAAGGATGGGCGTTGCCAACACTTGTCCGTTCTGTCGTCAATCGCGCACCAGCGACGGGCTCCGGCATGATTGCTGGTATCACGAACTCAGCATTGCAGATCAGCGCAGCGCTGGGCGTCGCTGTCATGGGAGGCATCTTCTTCACGGTCGCAGGGACGCCACCCGACTCGAACTCAATGGCCAAGGCATTTTCAATCGCAATGCTTTGTGTAGCCGCCAGCCTATCCATCTCCGCGATCTTCTCTGTCGTAGCGTCCAGGTCTCGCAGACAGAATCCGTAGGCTGCTGTCGTCATGCTCAGCATAGGTTCCCGCTTGCGCGGGAACGACGGCGCGCCGCTTACGTCAGCCCTTATTAAAGCTGAACACCGGATCCAGTCTGAATCGCAGCGCCGTGCCTGCATCACCGTTGCTTTCAATGGTCATGCTACCGCCAAGCTTCGACATCCGCTCCCGCATGCCGACTATGCCCCAATGCCCAGGAATCCCGGTTTGGGCAACGACCGGCGGCATGCCGATACCATTATCCAGTACCGCACCTGCGATGCCATCAGCATTCACGGTAAGGATTGCGCAGATTTCGGTCGCCGCTGAATGGCGTGCTGCATTGGTCACGGCTTCCTTCAGAACCTGGCACACCTCGCGCGCCACATCGGGCCGGATTCGCCCAATGCCATCGGACACCGTCAGCTGCAGACGCCCCTTGATCTCGGACGCCATTCCTTCCAGCTCCCTGCGCAGGTCGGCAACAATCTCGCCTGCCGACTGGCTATCGCGCAAGGCCATCACCTCATCGCGCGTGTCTTCCACCAGCTTCTCTGCCTGGTCCAGAACATTCTCCAGTATCCGCTGTTCCTGACTGCCCTTGGGCAGCCGGCCCAGAACCGTGCTCGACCTGAGAATGAGCGCGTGTACGCCCTGCAACAGATTGTCATGCAGGTTACGGGCGATTCGCTCGCGCTCCTCAAGCCGTGTCGCGGTATGCTCGGCAGCGCGTGCAGCCGCCGCCGCGATACGCCAGCGATGGAAAGCAATGATGGCGGCAATGAACAGGAACAGCATGAGCAAGCGGAACCACGCGGTTTGCCAGAACTCTGGAAGGATCTCGAACTTCAGCGTGGCCCCTTGCTTGTTCCAGACGCCGTCCTCGTTGGCGCCGACGACCTGGAAGGTGTAGCTGCCAGGCTCAAGGTTGGTGTATCGAGCCACCCGCTCCCCTGTCGGCACCTGCCATTCATGGTCCACGCCGCTGAGCCGGCACTTGATCTGCACTCTTTCAGGAACGGACAGCGCTGTCACCGCGTACTTGATCTCGACGGCATTGGTTCCAGCGTCCAGGCTGATCGCCCCCTCTCGGCTCGATTTCCTTTGTCCCAACGCGAAGTCCCAGAACAAGCACATCCGGCGCGCGTTTGTTTCGCCGGACAGTTGATGGATCAATCCAGCCAACCTGGCTATTGGTGGCGTAGAAAACCCGCCCATCATTCGCAATGGTTAATGTCGGCAGCGGACGGATCTGGGCCGCGTTGCCGCGCACGCCGTCAGCCAGGCTGAAGAGTTCCCATTTCGGACGATAGTTTGCACCCGCCCGAAACCTGGCCAGTTCATCCTTAGCTACGCGGTAGATGCCCTCGGTTCCGTGAATCCACAGATTGCCGTGCTTATCCAGCCCCAGTCCGGCGACGCCACGAAACGCATCGACCTGGTCAGGCTGGATCATCCTGGCGCCGTGCTTATCCAGCCATGCCACGCCCTTATCGCCGCCAGCAATGAGTTGTCCATCCAGCTCGAGCAGACTCAGGACGTTACCGATACTATGAACAGCGCCGGTGGACACCGCGCGCACCTCGCCATTTACCACTTGCCCTAGCCGGTTATCGGTAAAGCCCAGCCAGACCTTGCCAGACGCTGATGCCAGCATGATGACCGGTATCGCGTACTCGCCCATCACGCCTGTCTCAACGTGAGTCCATTCGCCGCCGGCGAACCGGAACAGGCCGGCCCTCGTGATGGACACCCAGACTACCCCAGCCGTATCGACAGTAATTGCCTGCACGCCCAGCGACGGCCGCAGACCCTTCGGCAAAGCCCACCTGGTGACGCCCTGGTGCGTGATGTGAAACAGGCCGGATGACGAACCCGCCCACAAACTGTTTCCGTTCTCCCGCCACATGGCCTGAATATTCGCCAGATCCAGTTGCCGGACATTGCCGGAATCGGTAACGCGCAGGACGCCGTTGGCCAGTATCCCGGAAATCAGTATGGAATCATCCAGTCCCTTGTGGACGTAGGGCGAAAATATCGTATCGGATATCGAGACCTCGCGGATGCGTTGCGCGCGGATTCTTTCGATGCCGTTTGCGCTGCCGAGCCAAGTATTGCCTTCCCGGTCAACAAACCAGCTTAATATGGTGCTCTCGCCCAGACGCCCGCTTTCGACCGATTCGGCAATCGCATAGCGCCCGTCGTCCAGCCGGCGCAACCTGACCATGCCTTTCCGATTTCCGAGCCAGGCCCATTCAGTGGACAGGGGGCCTTCGAAGAAGCTGCTGCTATTTGTCGATATGTTCTCCATCACGACGACCGGTTCTTTGCCGTATTGAAGTTGAAGGACTCTGCCATCTGGAGCGATGGCAAGCAGTTTGCCCAGAACCATGTCGGGGGCCATCATCTCCGGCATGTCCATCATCTTCGAGAATGTACGGCTACCTTTTGCGCGGCCGTAGAGAGCCGTGCTGGTCGTTATCCATAGCGTCTGGTCGCGGTCGAACAGAACATTGTTCACGCGGCTTGGGGGCAGTCCGCTGTCGCGCAGCAGCTCCCATCGCTCGCCATTCAGGACGGCAAGTCCAATACCGGTTCCCACATAGAGCTTCCCGTCCGGCTCCTGTGCGAGCTGACCCAGATTTCCGCCAGGTAGTCCGTCAGCGACACCGTAGTGTTTTACGCCCTGCGGCGAGAAGATGGACAGGCCGCCAAATTGGTATATGACCGCGATGCCCTGCTTGAGCGGGAGTACGCCCGTCAGATTGGTCGAGCGGAGTTCGTAGCCGTAGATTTTGTCTGCCTTGCGAAATTTTTCGCCATCGAAGCGATGCAGTCCAAGCGGACTGGCTATCCAGAGCAGTCCGTCAGCGCTTTGCGAAATCGCCCAGGCTCCGGAGGGAGCGCCTTCGATAGGAGACCAGGATCGCCGTTCGAACGTGATGCTGGAATCCGGTGCCGCAGCATGGGCGAGGGTTGAAAGTACCAGCGCTATACAAAAAAATATCAACCGCCCTGCAGACATCAAACACCATCTAGTTAAACAACATTGGTCGATTATACAATTTCATGTGCGCGCCTCGTATGGAATTGATCCAGGTCATGGAATTAGTTCGGCGCGAACTTTAGGCTGACTCCATCGATCAAGCGATGGAGGCAGCCATGAATTACCGTACGATTCTTGTCCACGTCAACAAGTCAGGCAACGCCGCCGAGCGCTTCCGGCTGGCGGCCGAGCTGGCGGACCGGGAGCGCGCGCACCTGGTCGGTGCGGCGCTGACGGGCGTGCCGCGCTATATGTACTCGGGCAGCATGTTCGAAGGCAGCGGCGTGATGATTTCGGACTACCTGCAACACGCAGGCAAGAGCGCCGACGATGCGCTGGCGCTGTTCGATGAAGTCATCAGGAAGGCCGGCACAGACTCGGTCGAAAGGCGCAAGCACGAGCAGGACGAATATTCGGGCCTGTGCCTGCAGGCGCGCTACGCCGATCTGGTCGTACTGGGTCAGGCCAATCCGAACGATAGCGGCGATGGCGCGCTGATGCGCGATCTGCCGGAATACGTGGCGCTGAATTGCGGCAGGCCAGTGCTGGTGGTGCCGTATGCCGGCCAGTTCCCGACGCTCGACCGGCGCCCGCTGATCGCCTGGAATGGCAGTACCGAGGCGGCGCGCGCCGTCACTGCTGCCCTGCCGCTGCTGCGCCGCGCAAGCAAGGTAACGGTGGCGATTTTCGATCCGAAGCCCGGCTACGATGCGCATGGCGAGGAACCGGGCGCCGATATCGCGCTGTATCTGGCGCGGCATGGGATCGCGGTTGAAGTCACGGTAAATCCGGGGTCCATCGACGTCGGCAACGCCATTCTTTCCCTGGCCGCGAACATCGATGCCGACCTGCTGGTGATGGGCTGCTACGGGCATAGCCGCTTCCGCGAGATGATGCTGGGTGGCGCTTCGCGCACGGTGCTGGCCACCATGACCTTGCCGGTGCTGCTGGCGCACTAAGCGGAAATCAGAGCTTGGCGCATACCCCGGCCAGGAAGTCCGCAAACACACGGGCCGACTGCTTGGCCGCACGGCCGGCCGGGAATACCGCATGGGCGGCGGTCGGCTCCAGCTGCCATTCCGGCAGCACGCGCACCAGGTCACCGCTTGCCAGCTCGGTGCGGCAGCTCCAGCCTACCGCCGAGATGATTCCCAGCCCGGCGCGCGCCGCCGCAATTGCTGCATCGCTGACGGTGAAGCTCACCGAGGCTTCGATACGCGGCGTTACCTGCCTGCCTTCGCGCTCCAGGCGCCACGCGCCCTCGCCCATGCCTGCGGGGCCCATCACGATGGCGTGCGCCTCAAGGTCGGCCGGCTGCTGCGGTGTGCCTGCATGCTGCAGATACGACGGTGCTGCCAGCAGCAGCTTCGGGTTCCAGCCGAGAAAACGCGCCGTGGCCGTCGAGTCTTCCAGGGGACCGAAGCGGATGGCAATGTCCACATTCTCGCCGACCAGGTTCTGGCGCTTGTCGTCCATCAGGAATTCGAGGCGCAGCCCGGGATGCGCCTGCATGAACGGCGGCAGCAAGGGGATGATTTCGCGGATGGCAAAGCCGGACACGGTACCTACGCGCAGCACGCCGCGCAGCTCGCCGCTACCGCGCACGGCTTGATTGGCTTCCTCCAGCGCGTCCAGAATGGGTTCGATGCGCGCGAGGTATTCCGTACCGGCATCGGTTGGCTGCACCATGCGCGTAGTGCGCACCAGCAGCGCCGTGCCGACTTCCTTTTCCAGCCGCGCCATGGTGCGCGAGACAGCCGATTGCGTCAGGCCGACCTCTCTGCCGGCGCGCGACAGGCTGCCGGTGCGGATGACGCGCACAAATAGACGGAGGTCGGCGATACGCTCACTCATGATTTTCAATCATATATCTTATGTCCCGGCCATGGCTAGCGGGAGTTCCGAGCATGAATGATACTGCTTTTCACGGAAACATCTCAGGAGCAGACATAATGGTCAGTCCAGCCATCAAACAAGTCATCGCAGCCGCCGCTGCCGCCGCTGTCAGCGTCGCCGCCTCAGCAGCAACTGCTGGCGTCAACGCCACCTCGCGCGCCGCGGTCGTGGCGCCGGTTTCAGCGTCCACCTCGGGCACGATCTCGTACCGCACCGTCAAGGTTGACGGCTTGAATATCTTCTACCGCGAAGCGGGCGATCCGGCCAAGCCAACGCTGTTGCTGCTGCACGGCTATCCGTCCTCGTCCCGCATGTTCGATACGCTGATGCCACTGCTGGCCGACCGTTATCACCTGGTCGCACCCGACTACCCCGGCTTCGGCCAGAGCGATGCGCCGCCAGCCACCCAGTTCAGCTACACCTTCGACAACCTGGCCAGCGTGGTCGATAAGTTCACCGAGCAATTGAACCTCACCAGCTACAACATGTTCGTGCAGGACTATGGCGGCCCGGTCGGCTTCCGCATTGCCCTGATGCACCCGGAACGCATCCGCTCGATCATCGTGCAGAACGCCGTCTCGGACGAAGCCGGCCTCGGCCCGGCGTGGGAAAAGCGCAAGGCCTTCTGGGCCGACCGCGCAAAATACGAAAACGAGGTGATCCCGAACTTCACTTCGCTGGAAGTGGCCAGGCTGCGCCACGTCGGCAGCAGTCCACAACCGGAACGCTACAACCCGGACACCTGGCTCGATGAATACGCCTTCCTGTCGCGCCCCGGCCAGCGCCAGATCCAGTCCGACCTGTTCTACGACTACCGCCATAACGTGGCTTCCTATCCACGCTGGCAGGCATGGATGCAGCAGCACCAGCCGAAGATGCTGGTGCTGTGGGGACGCTATGATCCGTCGTTCGCGGTCGGCGGCGCGCCAGCCTACAAGCGCGTAGTCCCGGCGGCTGAAGTTCACATGCTCGACGCCGGCCACTTTGCGCTGGATGAAAAACTGGATGAGATTGCAGCGCTGATGCGCGATTTCCTCAGCCGCGTAGAAAAGTGACGATGTGTGACTTTATCGCGCCGCGCGTGAGCTACCCTTTAATATGGTCCCTAACCATAGGAGGGTATGGCCATGTTGATCACTCGCATTATTCTCACGGCGCTGCTTGGCGCAGCATGCTGTAGCGCTTCCGCCCAATCGTCCGTCAGGCCGGGCACGGTCGATCTCGATATGAGCATTACCGGGCTGGCGCTGACGCCGTTCTCGCTCGCACCGTCGGGTGGGGCGGCATCGCTCGGCATTACTTCCAACAGCCTCAGCGCGGAAGGCACACTGCACGCGCTGACTGAACAGCTGCATGACAGCGAAACCGGCAACTCCGGTTATACCTTCTACCTGATCGACAGCTCCATCAACGGCGAACGGGTCGGCGTCTCCCTCGGCAGGGAACCTTTCAACAACCCGGATGCGAGTGCGTTCCAGAAGTTGCGTGCGCAGGCCCTCATTCAATCGCCGGACACCAAATGGCAGCGCGTCGAAGGCTCGTTCAACACCGAGACCAGCCTGCATCTGAGCGCCAATTCCGGCGTCACGCTTAGCGGCCGTGTTGACGCCACGCAGCTCATCAATCCCGTCGGCCGCTTCAGCAACCAGACCTTTGCCGGCTTCGTCGCCCAACTGATCGGCCCGGCCGGCGAAACCGCCCGCTACGAATGGACCTTCGGCACACAGGGCGGCGGCGAGACGCTGCCCGAACTGTTTTCGCTGACCCTGTATAACCGCAGCGACAGCGCCGCGGATTTCATCTGGAGGAGTGAAGCCAATGTGTGGGCCACCGTTGCGGTGCCCGAGCCGGGCGGCATGGCGATGACGCTGGCCGGTTTCGGTGTGCTGGGCCTGATCGGGCGCCGGCGCTACCGGCCCGCACCGCTGGGGTAGATCGTGCCCAGCAAATACTGAGCGGTGGCATCGCCCTGCTCCGCTGCGCGGCTGAACCAGGCGCAGGCGATGCCGTGGTTTTGCGGCACGCCGCGTCCCTTGCGGTACATCTGCCCAAGATTCTGCTGCGCCGACGCTTCGCCTTGCCGCGCCGCACAGGCAAACCAGTACGCCGCCTCAACGTCGTCGCGCCCGGTGCCCTTGCCGTGGTAGTACATTGCGCCGAGATGATTCTGCGCGAATGCGATGCCCTGGCGCGCCGAGCGCAGCATCCAGCCAAATGCCTGGTGCTCGTCGCGGGCAATGCCATGGCCTCGTTTGAAACACAGGGCCAGGTTGAACTGGGCGTAGGGATCGCCCCGCTGCGCTGCTGCCAGGAACCACGAATATGCACTCATGGCCGCCCCCCTTCAAACAGCAACCTTATCTAAAGTTTATGTTTGAAGCCGGGGCGGCCCTTGCGCCGCATCAAACGCGGTAGCGAAGCTTGAGCACCGTCGCTCAGAACTTGGCGCGCACGCCGAAGACCACGCCGCGTCCTGCCAGCGGCGAGATATCCTTCAGCAGCGAGGTCGAAACACGGATGTCTTCGTTCAGCAGATTCTTCCCGATCAGGAACCAGGTCAGGTCCATGTCGCCCACTTTCTGGCGATAGCTCAGGTTTGCATTCAGCTGATTGTACGAAGGGGTTGGCGTGTCTTCCCACGAAGCCAGGCGGTCCTGCGACTGTGCGTGCGTCAGCGACAGGCCGGCGCGCCACACGGCGGTCTTGTAGCCGACGCTGGCGCCGAAGCGCGTTGCCGGCTGCAGACCCAGGCTGCCGCCATCGTCGAACTTGCCGCGCGAGGTATCGGCGAACAGGCGGCCGGTCCAGCCCATATTGTGCGGGTTGTACTCGATCTCGGCTTCCGCGCCGCGGATCGTGGCGTCGGCCTGTTCGAACAGGCGCTGGCGGAATTCGCCGTCGCCCACGTTGCCGTCTTCATCCACGCGCACATCGGTGATGTGGCCATAGATGAAGTTCTTCACGCTGTTGCGATAAACATTGGCCTTCCACTGGATCAGGCCCACGTTCTTCTGCAGGGTCAGCTCGATATTGTTCGAGGTTTCCTTCTGCAGGTTGGCATCGCCCACGTCGTAGGTGATGGTGGCATCGTGCGGACCGCCGGAATACAGTTCTTCCGTGGCCGGTGCGCGCTCGGCACGCGAGAAGGTGGCGCCCACGCCATACTCGGGAGCGAAGCGCCACATGGCGCCGACGGAACCGGACTTCAGATCGAATTCGCGCCTGATATTGGATACCGGCTCACGCGTCACGTTCTCGAAGCGCACGCCGGCATTCACTGCCACCGGACCAAAGGTCTTCTCTTCCACCAGGAAGCCCGCGTGCGATTTCGAATGCGTGACAGGCACGGTATCCGGGCCGCCTTCCGCGCTCAGTGCAGAGAAGTGCTGGTTCTCGGTCTGGATGCCGAAGGTGCCGTGCCAGCCGTACACCGGCTTGTGCGTGGCTTCCACGCGCGTCTCCAGCGAACGGTTGGTGAACTTCACTTCCGGCAGATCGTCTTCGCCCAGTTCGGCGTGCTTGTAGTCGGTGTAGCCGGCCTTTACGCGCATCGATTCCAGGCCGCTCAGCGGATTCCTGATCAGGGAGTCGAAGTCGTAGCGGGTCTGCTTCTGGTCGATCTTCGAACCTTCCTCGCTCGGAATGCCATACAGGTTTTCCAGGCGCGACACGGAGAAGCCGGCATAGCCCCAGTCGTCCACGTAGGAAGAGCCGATGCCGGCAGTCTTCTCGCGCGTTTCCGAATGCGGCAGGCGGCCGCCGCCCGACTCGGGATCGTCCGCAATGCGGAAGCCTGGAATCTTGTAGTCGCTGGTGTAGCGGATATTGCCGTCCGCGTGCAGGGCGAACTTGCCGGCCGTGCCGTCGATGGTGCCTGACGCGCTGCGGCCTTCATCCACCGTGCTGTAGCGGGTTTCGAACTGGCCGGTGGTCTTCGGTTCCAGCGCGGTCGGGATGCGTTCGTTGACCACGTTGACCAGGCCGCCGATGGCGCCCGAGCCGTACAGCAGCGCAGCCGGGCCGCGCAGGATCTCGATCTGCTGCGCCACTGCGCCTTCGGCCGCAACGGCGTGGTCGTTGGAGAGGCCGGATACGTCGGAGACGGCCATGCCGTTCTCCAGCATTTTGACACGCGAGCCTTCCATGCCGCGGATGATGGGGCGCGAGGAACCGGCGCCGAATGCGGACGAGGAAACGCCCAGCTCATTCGACAGCGTCTCGCCCAGCGAGTTGCCGACCTTGTCGCGCAGCTCGTCGCCCGACAGCACCTTGGCCGGCGTCAGGATCTGGTCGCCCTCGCCGGTTCGGAAAGGGTTGGCGGTCACGACCACCTTCTGGATATCGGAACCATCGGCCGGATCGACAGGATCGGCGGCGTGTGCGAAGGACGAAATGGCGGACAGAACGGCGCTGGCCAGCAGCGTGCGTTGGATTTTCATGCAAATACCTCAAGCGAATTTTGAATAGACAGGCTGCGCCGCCGGACGAGCGAAAACGCTCCGGCAAAACGCGGAATTACGGGGTGCAGCTGTCAGGCTTGAGGTGGTGCGCGGGACTGGAAGACGCAGACGGTGCGCTGGCAAGCCTGCGGCACGCCGGCAATGATGGCCACCGGCGCCGAGGACACGACTGCCGGGAAGGTGAAGGATGGCGTATCGAGCGCATTCGCCAGCTGGGCGAAGGCAAGACACTGGCCGCAGTTATGATCGAGCGCCGCGCCGCGCGTGGCGCTGGCGTCGTCGCGGTCCTGCAGCTGCTCCGGAGCGTGGCGGTAATCGGAGATGTGCGATACCGCGTGCACCATCCCCAACTGCTGGGAGAGTACCAGCAGAAGCGACAACAATGCATAAACGATATTGCGGCGTAACTTCATCCCGCTATTGTAAGCAGATTTCTACAATTGTCACAAGCTGTCCCGTGTAGCACATTGTTTCTCCAGCCATGCAGGCACCTTCGCGGCGGCCAGTTTATTCACGCCCAGCAGCAGCTCCGGGCCTACTTCTGCGATGCCGTAACGCGCCGCGATATGGCGCCCGATATGCAGCAGCACTTCCGCCGCCACCTCGGCATCGGCCTCGGCGCGGTGCGCCGTGCCGCGGAACTGGATGCCCAGGCGTCCGCTCAGCTGGCCCAGCTTGTAGCTGCCCAGTTCCGGGAACACGCGGCGCGACAGCTTCAGCGAACAGATGGTGCCGGCGTGCGCCGGCTCGCGCCGCACGCGCTCCGCCTCGGCGCGCAGGAACTTCTCGTCGAAGCTGGCGTTATGCGCGGACAGCGCATCACCGCCGATGAAGTCGATCAGCCGCGGCACCACCTCCGATGCAGGCGGCGCGCTATCGACCATCTGCTGCGTGATGCCGGTCAGGCCGGTGATGAAGGCCGGGATGCGCACGCCGCAATTGACCAGCGACACGAAGCGCCCGGTAATGCGGCCGTCCTCGATGCGCAGCGCCGCCACCTCGGTGATGCGGTCGCCCATGGCCGGCGACAGGCCGGTGGTCTCGAAGTCGAGCATGACGATAGGTTTGGAGAGCATGTCCTGATCCTCAGCCGAACTTGCGCAGCGCGTCCAGCGCCAGGCCCGCGCCGATGCTGCCGAACAGGTCGCCCTCCACCTTGCGCGCATTCGGCACCAGGGCCGCGATGCGTTCGCGCAGCAGGCGTACGCCGCTGGAGCCGCCGGTGAAGAACACGGTATCGATCTGATGCAGGCCAACGCCCGCATCCTTCAGCAGCTTGCCGACTGCCTGCTCGACCGAGTCCACCAGGTGGCTCACGGCCAGGTCGAAGCTGGTGCGCTGCAGTTCCAGCTGAACGGCCGGATGCAGGCGCTCCAGGTCGAGCCGCACGCTCTCCGCGTCGGACAGCGCGATCTTGCCCTCCTCGACCTTGATCGCCAGCCAGTGGCCGGCGCGGTCTTCGACCAGGTTCTGCAGGCGCAACAGCTTGTCCTGCTCGCGCGCATCGCGCACCAGTTCATTCAGCTGCGACTGCATCTTCCTGGTGTAGGCCTGGTTGATCGTATGCCAGGTGGCGAGATTGAAGTAGTAGCTGGACGGGACTTCCGCCCCGCCCTGCAGCTGCGAACCGTAGCCGAGCAGCGGCATGACCGCGTTCAGGCTCAGATACTTATCAAAGTCGGTACCGCCGATGTGCACGCCGCCGGTGGCCAGGATATCGCCGCGCCGTTCCGTGTGCCTGGCGCGCTCGGGCGACAGGCGTACCAGCGAGAAGTCGGAAGTACCGCCGCCGATGTCGGCGATCAGCACCAATTCCTCGCGCTCGATCTGCGATTCATAGTCGAAGGCGGCGGCAATCGGCTCGTACTGGAAGGCGATATTTGTGAAGCCAACGCTGCGCGCGATTTCGGCCAGCGTGTCTTCGGCCAGCTTGTCGGCGGCCTGGTCGTCGTCGATGAAGTGCACCGGGCGGCCCAGCACGGCGGACTCGAATTTATGGCCCGCCGCCTGCTCGGCGCGGTGCTTGAGTTCGCCAATGAACTGGGACAGCAGCAGCTTGAACGGCAGCGCGCGGCCGGCCACCTCGGTCTGGCCGTCCATCAGGCTGGTGCCGAGCAGGCTTTTCAGCGAGCGCATCAGGCGGCCTTCATAGCCGGCCAGGTATTCGGAAAGGGCTGCCCGGCCGTAGGTGACTGCGTCGTCATCAACGTTAAAGAAGACGACGGATGGCAGGGTGACTTTGCCATCCTCAAGGGGCAGCATGATCGGTGCGCCAGGACGGACCCAGCCTACGGTGGAGTTGGATGTGCCGAAATCGACACCGCATGCATTGGCCATTGAATTACCGTTAATTTTTCAAAGGGGCGATATTTTAGCACCCACGCGACAGTATAAGCCTTAAATCGTTGGTTTTAATTGCCATACGACAAGATGTCCGTTATTCTCGAAATATTTATTTCTCATGTACAACATACCCGGAAACAGGGAATGCGGAAAACCAAACCACCACCAGCGCTGTGCGCTGCGGAGCACAAGGCGGCCATCCTGCGCGAAGGCCGCCGCGTCACGTCGTATGACGTGGCGCTGCTGGCCGGTGTGTCGCAGTCCGCCGTGTCGCGCTGCTTCAAGCCGGGCGCCAGCGTATCGGAATCGACCTATGCGCGGGTGATGAAAGCGGCTGAAGGTCTGGACTATATTCCGAACGCGGCCGCGCGCAGCCTGATTACACGCCGCTCGAATATGGTGGCGGTGCTGATTTCCAATGCCGCCAATCTTTATTATCCGGAGGCCCTCTCTGAACTGAGCCAGCAACTGAACCGCCGCGGCAAGCGCGCCCTGCTGTTCACCATGCAGCAGGAAGCGGACCTGGAGCTGGTGCTGGCCGACATGTGGCAGTTCCAGGTGGACGGCGCAATCGTCTGCGCCAGCCTGAACGAGGCGCAGATCGCCGAATTCCACCGCCGCCGCGTGCCGGTGGTGGTGCTGAACCGCCGCCCCGCCACGCAGGCGGCCAGCAGCGTGGTGTGCGACCAGTACCAAGGCGGCCGCCTGCTGGCGTCCCGCCTGGCCGCTGCCGGGCATCGCCAGTTCGCCATCATTGCCGGGCCGCCCAGCTCCAGCGTCGGCCAGCAGCGCCTGCGCGGCGCAGTCGATGCGCTGCGCGAGCTGGGCCTGCCGGCGCCGGCCATCGCCACCGGGCAGTTCGATTACGCCAGCGGTGCGCGCGGGCTGCGCGAAGCGATTGCGCTGCTGGGCGGCGTACCGGATGCACTGATCTGCTGTAACGACGGGATGGCCATGGGCGCGCTCGATTGCGCGCGCCACGAGCTGCATATCGACGTTCCCGGACGCATGTCCCTGGCCGGCTTCGATGCGGTGGAGGCCGCGGCCTGGTCCAGCTACCAGCTGACCACCCTGCGCCAGCCGATCCAGAAAATGGCGCTGTCGGCAGCGGACCTGCTGACCACGCTGATCGAATGCGAAGGCGAGGCGCATCCCGAGACGCGCGTGTTCCTGCCGCAATTCATCGAAGGCGCCACCTGCCGCCTTAGCCAGCCCGAAGAAACCACCCTCGCTGCATGAAAAAGGCCCGCCGAAGCGGGCCTTGTCCTGACTGCAGCGGCGCTCAGCCGGCAGCGATGCGCTTGGCGATGTGGGCCAGGGCTTCTTCCACCTGGTCCACCAGGATCAGGCACAGGTCGCCCTGTTTCAGACGGTCCATGGCGGTGTCGATGGCGATGAACTCGCCGGTGATCTCGTCCACCTGCTGGGTGCGCGGCGCCCCTTTCAGGCCCTCGCGCAGCAGGCCGATCACCTCGCCGTCGGCGCGGCCGCGCTGGCAGGCGTCCTGGTACAGGATCACGGAATCGAAGGACTTGCCGAGGATTTCGGTCTGCTGGCGGATGTCTTCGTCGCGGCGGTCGCCGGCGCCGGAGATCACCACCGAGCGCGAACCCTTGGCCGGCATGGCTTCCACCGCCTGCACCAGTGCCAGCATCGCATCCGGATTGTGGCCGTAGTCGGCAATCACGGTCGCGCCGCGATAGCTGAAGATGTTGAAGCGCCCCGGCGCGTTATGGCTGTCGGTGGTGAAGGTGCGCAGGCCGTTGCGGATCGCATCCCAGTCGATGCCAGCGGCCCATGCCGCCGCCACGGAGGCCATGGTGTTCTCCACCTGGAAGCCGACGCTGCCGTTGTGGGTGATCGGCACGTCCGCCAGCGGGATGCGCTGTTCGAACTTGCCTTCGGCCGCCACCAGCTGGCCGTCTTCCACGTACACCACGCGGCGGCCCTGCGCCTTGTGGGTCGCCACCACCGGATGGTAGCGGTCGGCGCCGAAGAAGGTTACCTTGCCGCGGCACTTGCTGGCCATGCCCGCCACGATAGGATCGCAGGCATTCAGCACGGCCACGCCGTTTTCGTCCACGTTCTGCACGATCACGCGCTTCAGCACGGCCAGGTCTTCCACGGTCGTGATGTAGTTCAGGCCGAGGTGGTCGCCGGCGCCGATATTGGTCACCACGGCCACCTTGCAGCGGTCGAAGGCCAGGCCCTCGCGCAGGATGCCGCCACGCGCGGTTTCGAACACCGCTGCGTCCACGTCCGGATGCTGCAGCACGTTGCGCGCCGAGCGCGGACCGGAGCAGTCGCCGGAATCGATCTGGCGGCCGTTGACGTACACGCCATCGGTATTGGTCATGCCCACGCGCAGGCCGGAGGCCGCGATCAGGTGGGCGGTCAGGCGCACGGTGGTGGTCTTGCCGTTGGTGCCGGTGACGGCCACCACGGGAATACGTCCATCCTGGCCTTCGGGGAACATGGCGCTGACGATCGCTTCGCCGATCGGACGGCCCTTGCCGTAGGACGGCGACAGGTGCATGCGCAGGCCCGGTGCGGCATTCACTTCCACCACGCCGCCGTTCTGTTCTTCGATAGGACGCAGCACGGAATCGCACACCACGTCCACACCGCAGATATCCAGGCCGATCATCTGCGCCGCTTCGACTGCGCGCGCCGCCACTTCCGGGTGCACGTCGTCGGTCACGTCGGTGGCCGAGCCGCCGGTGGACAGGTTGGCGTTGTTACGCAGGATCACGCGCTGTCCGTGCGGCGGCACGGAATCGGCGGCCAGGCCTTGCAGGGCCAGGCGCGCCAGGGCGATGTCGTCGAAACGGATCTTGGTCAGCGAGGTCGAATGGCCCGTGCCGCGGCGCGGGTCGGAATTCACGATTTCCACCAGCTCGCGCACCGAGTGCACGCCATCGCCCACCACGTGGGGCGGATCGCGGCGGGCTGCAGCCACCAGCTTGTTGCCGATGACCAGCAGACGGAAGTCGTGGCCGGCCAGGAAGCGTTCGACCAGGATATCGTCGCGGAATTCGCGCGCCGCATTGAAGGCGGCAATGGTCTGTTCGCGCGTGGTCACGTTGACGGTCACGCCCTTGCCCTGGTTGCCGTCCTTCGGCTTGACCACCACCGGCAGGCCGATTTCCTGGGCCGCGGCCCAGGCGTCTTCCGCGCTATCGACGGAGCGGCCGATCGGCACCGGCACGCCGGCGGCGTCCAGCAGTTTCTTGGTCAGTTCCTTGTCCTGCGCGATGGATTCGGCGATGGCGCCGGTGGTGTCCATTTCGGCAGCCTGGATGCGGCGCTGCTTGCTGCCCCAGCCGAAGCTGACCATCGAACCTTCGGTCATGCGGCGGAACGGAATCTTGCGCGCCACCGCGGCCTGCACGATGGAACCGGTTGACGGGCCGAGGCGCACGTCTTCATCCAGCTCGCGCAGTTCATGCAGCGCGGCGTTCAGGTCGAACGGCGTATCGTCCAGGGCCGACTTGATCAGTTTCTCGGCCAGCTCCACGGCCAGGCGGCCCACCGCTTCTTCGGTGTACTCGACCACCATCTGGTAGATGCCCTCTTCCACCGTCTGCGTGGTGCGGCTGAAGGTCACCGGGCAGCCGGCTTCGGCCTGCAGGCCGAGGGTCGCCAGTTCCAGCACGTGCGCCATCGGGATGGCGTCGGCATGGCCGTCCGGCTGCAGCTGGCCCAGGCGGGGGAAGCGCTTGCGCAGGCGCACCTCGAAGCCGGCGATCTTGTCCACCGCGCGGTCTTCCGGCGGGCAGGACACGATGGCTTCAACGGCAGTGTGGTGGCTCCACAGATTGGGACCGCGCAGGGCGCGGAGGCGAATGACTTCCATTTAAGGGTGTTCCTGTTCAGTTTTTCTTGGTGTTCCACTCGAAGGTGCGCAGCGCAGCGCCGATCAGGTCCGGCGACAGGCCCATGGCCCAGCCGGCGCCAATCGCGGCCAGCACGGCCTCCTGGCTGTCGCCATGCCCCTTCGGCAGGCAGGACAGCGGCAGCGTCGCGATTTCATCCTTGCCCTGCGCCATGACGAAGCCCTTCTCGCTCAGGAAGACGGCGCGCTCGCCGTCTTCGCGGTGCGCAGCCAGGGCCGGCACGTCAGCCTCCAGGCCGTAGAAGATCACGTCGCCATCGCACAGTTCCGCGATGTCGGCCACCACGGCGTCGGACGCGTTCAGGATCGCATGGCCATCCGGCAGCACCACATCGACCTGGGTGCGCAGCACGGTGCGCATCTGTTCCGGATCGTTGATGTAGAACTCGCCCAGGTCTTCGTGGCCATTGGCGTCGGTCACGATGCCGATGGTGCACTTGTCGTAGGCGAAGCCTTCGGTCAGGATCAGGCGGCTGCCATTCGAAAACACCGCCGATTCCACGTTCTTGTTCAGCAGCAGGCGCTGGCCCGATTCCCATTCGCTCAGCGGACCGCGCGCCACGTGGCGACCGTTCAGGTACACGCCCTCTTCGCAGGCGGTGCCCACGTAGCGGCCGCTCATCTGCAGCAGCCAGGACGTGAGGCGGGCGATCAGCGCCGTGTGGCGGCTGCCGGCCACGCCGACGATAGGAATGCGGCCGTCCTCTTCCTGCGCGAACAGCTGATCGACAATTGCCGCGCCCACATTGCGCACCTTGCCGCCGGCGGCAGGCTTGAGGTGGGCCAGCAGGCCCGGGCTGGCGTTCACTTCGATGATGGCGCCGCCCTGCTCTTCCAGCGGACGGGAAATATCCTGCGCCACCAGGTCGATGCCGGCGATGTCCAGGCCCACCACGCGGGCGGCCAGGGCTGCCATCTCGGCGACCGCCGGATGCACATTGTCGGTCACGTCGTTGGCCACGTTGCCGTTCACCTGGATCAGCACCTTGCGCCCGGCGTCCGGCACGGAATCCGGGGTCAGGCCCTGGCGCTGCAGGTCCAGCTGCACTTCCTCGGACTTGCGCGGTTCAACGATATTCAGCGGGAATTCTTCGGTAGTGCCGCGGCGCGGATCGGTGTTGATCTGCGTATCGACCAGCTGCTGCACGTTGTGCTTGCCGTCGCCGGTCACCCACAGCGATTCGCCCATGGAGGCAGCGACCACGCGGCGGCCCACCACCAGCAGGCGGTGCTCGTTACCGAGGATGAACTTCTCGACGATCACGCTCTTGCTGCCGCCGCGTGCGACGGCAATATCGTAGGCCTGCCGCACGTCGGCTTCGGTGACCAGGTTGACCGACACGCCGCGGCCATGGTTGCCGTCGTATGGTTTCAGCACCACCGGCAGGCCGATATCCTGGGCTTCTTCCCAGGCTTCGTCCGCGCTCTTGACCAGGGTGCCTTCCGGTACCGGCACGCCGGCCGAGGACAGCAGGTCCTTGGTCATGTCCTTGTCGGAGGCGATGCCTTCCGCGATGGCGGAGGTGAAATCGGTCTCGGCGGTCCAGATGCGGCGCTGACGTGCGCCGTGGCCCAGCTGAACCAGATTACCATCGGTCAACCGGATATGCGGAATCTTGCGGTCGGTAGCGGCATCGACGATGTTGCTGGTGCTCGGACCGAGGCACAGCGACTCGACCATGTCGGTCAGTTTCGCCACGGCGGCCGCCAGGTCGTAGGGCTTGTCTTCCACGGCAGCCATCATCAGGTCCTTGCCGGCAGCCAGTGCGGCGCGGCCAACCTGTTCCTGGCGGGTGCGGAAGGCCATCTTGTAGATGCCGCTGCCCTCGGCGGTCTGGCGCGTCTTGCCGAAGCCGGTGCGCATGCCGGCCAGGTTCTGCAGCTCGAGCACGACGTGCTCCAGCACATGGCCGGCATAGGTGCCGTCACGCAGGCGCTCCAGGAAGCCGCCCCGCTCGCCAACGCCGCAGCGGTGTTCCATCAGGCCGGGCAGCATAGCGGTCAGGCGCTCGTAGAAACCAGGGAGTGTATTGGAGGGGAGATTTTCGAACTCACCAATATCCAGCCAGGTTTCGATCACAGGCCGATAAGTCCAGATATTTGGACCTCGCAGGTGCGTTGTGCGGAGAAACTCGATATCTTTCTTCTTTGTCATGTTTTTGCTCTACTACCTCTTGCGGTATACTCCGCCCGTCCACTATTTTCCCACTGTTTAGCGATTCTTGCCAATCGGCAAAGACATCGCATGGAGCAAGTCTCATAATGATAACAAACCAACTTTCCCCTGAACTGAGTTTGACTGAACTGCCGGAAGTCTGGCGCTCAGAAGCTCAGTTGCAGCTTTCCTCAGGGGAAAACGTTCTTGCTGCACTGGAGGTTGACCTCGACGCCAGGCTGCATTTCTCCAAAGGCATGGTCATCCTCACGGAGCGCCGCATTATGGCACGCGCCCCAGGGGAAACGGTATGGCAAGATTGGACTTACCGCAAGGGCATGGCCCTCAAATTGCACGATCATGCCGGCGTCGGCCATCTGGAACTGGTGGACGACACGCGCCGCCTGACGTCCTGGCGCTTCACGCTGGGACAGAATCTGCTGGCCATCCGCCTCACCGAAAACTTCGCAAAGCTGCTTGAATCCTTCGTTAGCGGCCTGCCGGTGGTGAAAGACGAGGAGCATTCCTGCCCCACCTGCAAGGCGCCGCTCGAGCCGGACCAGGAAGAATGCCCGGTCTGCACCAAAGTTGTTTATACACCACCATCCACCTGGACCCTGTTCCGCTTGTGGCGCTTTGCGAGGCCTTACCGCTGGTCGCTGGGCCTGGGTTTTGCGCTGATGCTGCTGTCCACCGGCGCCCACATGATCCCGCCCTACCTCAGCAAACCGCTGATGGACGACGTGCTGATCCCGTACCAGAACGGCAAGGCGGTCGATGTGATGCTGGTGACCATGTACATGGCCGGCCTCACCGCATCGGCCGTGCTGGCGTGGATTCTGGGCTGGGGCAAGACCTATGTGCTGGCCCTGGTGTCCGAGCGCATCGGCGCCGACCTGCGCACCACCACCTATGAACACCTGCTGCGCCTGTCGCTGGAATACTTCGGCGGCAAGCGCACGGGCGACCTGATGTCGCGTATCGGTTCCGAATCGGACCGGATCTGCGTCTTCCTCTCGCTGCACCTGCTGGACTTCGTCTCCGACTGCCTGATGATCATCATGACGGGCGTGATCCTGTTCAGCACCGATCCGTGGCTGGCCTTCGTCACGCTGGCGCCGCTGCCCGTGATCGCCTGGCTGATCCACCTGGTGCGCGACCGCCTGCGTACCGGCTTCGAAAAGATCGACCGCGTGTGGGGCGAAGTGACCAACGTGCTGGCCGACACCATTCCCGGCATCCGCGTGGTGAAGGCCTTTGCCCAGGAAACGCGCGAAGCGAACCGCTTCCGCACCGCCAACAAGCACAATCTGGCCGCCAACGACCGCCTGAATAAAGTCTGGTCGCTGTTCTCGCCGACCGTGTCCTTCCTGACCGAACTGGGCATTCTGGTGATCTGGGTGTTCGGCATCTGGCAGGTTTCCGAGCACAACATCACGGTCGGTACGCTGTCGCTGTTCGTGACGTATTCGACACGCTTCTACGGCCGCCTGGACTCGATGAGCCGCATCGTCTCGGTGACGCAGAAGTCTGCCTCCGCCGCCAAGCGCATCTTCGACATCCTGGACCATGTCTCCAGCGTGCCGGAACCGGTGCAGCCGGCCAAGGTGGGCAAGGTGGAAGGCAATATCACGCTGCGCGAAGTGGGCTTCCGCTACGGCAACCGCGCCGTCAACCGCGGCGTGAACCTGGAAATCAAGGCCGGCGAAATGATCGGCCTGGTGGGCCACTCCGGCTCCGGCAAATCGACGCTGGTCAACCTGATCTGCCGCTTCTACGACGTGGCCGAGGGCGCGATCCTGCTGGATGGCGTGGACATCCGCAACTATGCGGTGTCCGACTACCGCCGCAATATCGGCCTGGTGCTGCAGGAGCCGTTCCTGTTCTTCGGCACGATTGCCGAGAACATCGCCTACGGCAAGCCGGAAGCGACGCGCGAAGAAATCATGGCGGCCGCGCGTGCGGCGCACGCCCACGACTTCATCCTGCGCCTGCCGCAGGGTTACGACTCGATGGTCGGCGAGCGCGGACAGGGCCTGTCCGGCGGCGAGCGCCAGCGCATCTCGATTGCGCGTGCGCTGCTGATCGACCCGCGCATCCTGATCCTGGACGAAGCAACCGCCTCCGTCGATTCCGAAACCGAGAAAGAAATCCAGAAGGCGCTGGACAATCTGGTGGCCGGCCGCACCACGATTGCGATTGCGCACCGCCTGTCCACGCTGCAGCGCGCCAACCGCCTGGTGGTGATGGACCGCGGCAAGGTGGTGGAAGAAGGCCCGCACGACGAGCTGATGGCGCAGGAAGGCGCCTACTACCGCCTGTATCAGGCGCAGGCACGCAACGTCGATACCGACCTGGATGACAAAGCAAGGACCCGTCATGACGACAATTAATTTCAGCCTCCACCGCGACGCCTTCGGCCGCCTCAACCTGACCGACGCCAGCGGCGCGCTCATCGAAAACATCTCGCCGGTGCGCGCGTTCCCCATCCAGGCGCCGGAAGAAGGCCTGGCGCTGGTGAATACGGACGGCAAGGAGATTGCGTGGCTGGATAAGCTGTCCGACCTGCCGGCCGAGCAGGCCGAGCTGGTGCGGGAGGAACTTGCGGGGCGCGAGTTCATGCCCGAGATCGAATCGATCCACAGCGTGACGAGCTACGCCACGCCGTGCACCTGGAAGGTGAAGACCAACCGCGGCGAGACCGAATTCGTGCTGCGCGGCGAGGAAGACATCCGCCGAGTCGGCTCGGTATCCCTGCTGATTGCCGACACCCACGGCATCAACTTCCTGATCCGCGACCAGTTCGGCCTGGACAAGCACAGCAAAAAAGTCCTCGACCGCTTCCTGTAGCCCCCACAAACACAAAGCCCGCCATCAGGCGGGCTTTTGTCTCATTGGGATCAGGCGGCGCAGGCGACCTGGGGTTCGGGCGCGGGGATGGGCATGCCGCTGGAGACGGCTTCGAGGCCGGCGCGATCGAGGATGCTGAAGTCGCGGTTGCTGATCGAGATCAGCCCGTCCGTGCGCAGGCGCGCCAGCTGGCGGCTGACGCTTTCCACCGTCAGTCCCAGGTAGCCACCTATGTCCTCGCGCGACATGCGCAGCTGGAAACTGGACGAGGAATAGCCGCGCTGCGCGTAGCGTCCCGACAGATTCAGCAGGAACAGTGCCAGGCGCTGCTCGGCGCGCATGTGGCTCAGGAACAGCATCACCGACTGCTCGCGCTGAATTTCGCGGCTCATGGTGCGGTGGAATTGCTGCAGCAGCACCGGCACCTGCATGACCAGCTCCTGCAGGCGGGCAAACGGGATTTCACAGACTTCGCTGTCCTCCAGCGCCACCGCATCCACGGTGTGCGCGCCGGAGCCGATCGCTTCCATGCCCAGCAGGTCGCCTGCCATGTGGAAGCCGCCGACCTGCTGCTCGCCGCGCTGGCTCACCTGCACCGTCTTGAAGTGGCCGAAACGCACCGCGAACAGGCTGTTGAAGGAGTCGCCGGACGCATACAGCTTCTCGTCGCGCTGCACGCGCCGGCGGCGGGCAATGATCTGGTCCAGACGCGCCACATCATCGTCGTTCAAGCCCTGCGGCAGGCAAAGCTTGTTAAAACTGCACAATGAACACTTCGTGGGCTGCGACATTTTCTGCTCCTTATTCTAGACAGGAACAGTATCGCTTGCCAAAAAGCAATCCGGTATCGGGCTAGCCGTGTAGTTTACGTAGGGGAAGCCCTACAGCTTAAATCAGCCCCTGCTCCAGGGCGTAGCGGGTCAATTCCGCGTTGCTGGACATGCCCATCTTGTCAAGAATCCGTGACCTGTAGGTGGTGACCGTGTTCGGGCTCAGATGCAGCTTTTCGCCGATGCGCACCAGCGACTCGCCCGCCGCAATCAGCTTGAACACCTCAAGTTCGCGGTTCGACAGCGCTTCGTGGTCGCCGGTCGCGCCGCCGCCCACCAGGCTGGCCAGTTTTTCCAGCAAGGCCGGGCTCACATGCTTGCCGCCGGACGCCGCCTTGCGCACCGCCTCCACCAGCGTGGACGTCGGCGTGTCCTTGGTCAGATAGCCGGACGCGCCCAGCTTCAGCGCCCGTACCGCATAAATCTCTTCGTCGTAGGTGCTCAGGATCAGCACTGCCATGCGCGGGTACTCGGTGCGCAGGCATTTCAGCAGGTCGAGGCCATTCTTGCCCGGCATCTTGATGTCCACCAGCGCCACGTCGAAGCTGCGCTCGGCCACCCGTTCCATTGCTTCCACCGCGTCGCCTGCCTCGCCTTCGACGCTGATGTCCGGCGCGGTGCCCAGCATCAGGCGCACGCCGTTGCGCGCGATGGCGTGGTCGTCCACCAGCAGTACGCTGATCCGGTCACTCATTACCGTCCTCCAGCGAGCCGTTCAGCGGCAGACGCAGTTGCAGCACTGTGCCCTGCCGCTCCGTTCCCGTGATGCTCAGCGCGCCGCCGAAGCCACGCGTGCGTTCGTGCATGCCCATGATTCCCCATGATTCCTTGTTCAGCAGATTGGCCGTGTCGATGCCCTTGCCGTTGTCTTCCACCGTCAGCAGCACGGCGTCTTCATCGCGCGTGGCGAACAGGCGCACCTCGCTCGCTTCGGCGTGACGCACCACATTCGTCAGCGCCTCCTGGGCAATGCGGAACAGCATGGTGCTGCGTTCCGGGTCCAGCTCCAGTTCGGCCGCTTCCGGCGCGATCTCGCATTTCACACGCAGGCCGGCGCGCCGCTCCACCTGTTCCGCATACCATTCCAGCGCGGCCCAAACACCCAGCTGATCCAGCACGCTGGGACGCAGGTCCGTAATCACGCGGCGCACGGTTTCGATCGCATCCTGCGCCAGACCCTGCACGTCGCGCAGCAGCGGGTCGCTCTGCTCGCCGCCGTGCTCGATCGCCACGTTGATGTAGGCCTTGATGCCGGTCAGCAGTCCACCCAGTTCGTCGTGGATCTCCTGCGCGATGCGCGTGCGCTCGTGTTCCTTGATTTTTTCCTGATGCACGGCCAGCTCGCGCAGGCGGTTTTCCATGCGCTTGCGTTCCGTGATGTCGCGTACCAGGCCGGTGAACATGCGGCGGCCGCTGACCTGCATTTCGGCCACCGACAACTCCATCGGGAAGGTGCTGCCGTCGCGCCGCTGTCCATGTACTTCGCGGCCGACGCCGATGATTTTCTTCTCGCCGGTACGCAGGTAGTTTTCAAGATAGCCGTCGTGGCGCTCGCGGTGCGGCGATGGCATCAGCATCGAAACGTTCTTGCCGCGCACCTCGTATTCGGCGTAGCCGAACATGCGCTGGGCCGAAGGGTTCAGGCGCTCCATGATGCCGCGGTCGTCGATGGTGATGATCGCGTCCACCGCTGTTTCGAAGATGGCGCGCATGCGCTGTTCGGAGTCCTGCAGCGCGTGTTCGGCCTGTTTGCGGGCGCTGATGTTGTGGATGGTCGCCATGACCATCGGCTGCATGTCGGCGCCCTGCAGCGGGGACAGGCTGACTTCGACCGGGAATTCGCTGCTGTCCTTGCGCACGGCGAACAGTTCGATGCCGGCGCCCATTTCGCGCGAACGCGGCGCGGAGAAGTAGTGTCCACGCAGGCCGGTGTGGCCGTGGTGGAAGCGCTCGGGGATCAGGCATTCCAGCGTTTTGCCGGTCAGCTCGCCGTGCTGGTAGCCAAACAGCAGTTCCAGTGCGGGGTTGGCCAGCACGATCTGGCCGTCCTTATCGACGATCAGCATCGCGTCGGTGGCCGAGTTGAGCAGCCATTCGAGGCTGCGTTCAGCAATTGTCGCGTTCTTCAATGTGGGTCCGGTCGGATTGCACTCAGGGTGCGATTGTAACCGGTACTGGAGGTGTTATTGAATATTCAGGCGGTTGATGTGATAGCAGGCCGGGTTGCGGCCCTCGGCTCCGTTGCAGATGTGCTTGCGGCACTGCAGGGCGCCGGGCAAGCCGGGGGCGGGACAGCGCTTGAAGGCTTGCGAGTAGAGGTATTCGCGGGCCCTCGGGCTGAGTTTGGACATGGCGCGTTCGGAGTTGGCGATGGGGGTGGCTGCGGCTGCGCGGCGCGGTGGCGGAGATTTGCGCGCGGTGGGCGGCAGGCGGCCTGCGGACGCAGCCGGCGTCGGCGTTTGCGTTGATGTCGCGGATGTCTCTGTTGTCGTCTGCGCTGGCGTTGGCGTTTGCGTTGGCGTCATCGCTGACGCGGTCGCTGGCGGCGTGCCGGCAACCATCGCTTGAACTGTGCGCGAATCAGGTGCGGCGGCTTGCTGCAGCGGGGCCTGCTGATCGGCCCGCGCGTCGGCAGGCAGCGGCATGGCGGCTGGTGGTGTTACGGACGGCGCAGGCGTGGCGGATTCCTCAGCGTTCGGCAAAGCAGCCACGCGCGCTAATGCCGCCAGTTCGCGCTCCGTCGCGAAATGCCTGCTGATCCAGACGCCCGCGAATGCCAGCGTGGCCGCAATCAGCAAGACCAGTCCCCACATCACGGGACGCGACATCTGCGCCCGCTCCTGCTGCGTCTCATCCTGCGCGCCGCCCCAGCCTTCGGGACGGAATTCCGCATGCGTGGTCGCGCCAACGGGCGTCGCCCATGCCGACATTGGCGGCGCTTCGATTCCTACGCCAAAACCGTTGCCATCAGCAATGCCGGCGGCACTGGCCGCGGCCGCAGCACGCGCGGCGCGGATGCCGGCTTCGGCGGCTGCCAGCGCGTCTGCGGCGACCGATGATGTCTGCGGTGTCGATGCTGTCGGTGCTGCCCCCGGCCTGCCTCCCGGCGGTAGCGCCGCAAAAGCCAGCCGCGAACGCGGCGCGGGACGTGAAGTGCGCGCACCAGGCGGCGGCACATGCGGCGCATGCGCCACCCGGGCGCCCGGCGGCGGCGCGGGGCGCGCAGCGGACATGGTCGGCGATGCCGCAGGCGTTGCGGAGGCCGTGGACGTCGCAGGGGCCGCGGGGGATTCGGCGCGAGCGGCCGCATTGACTGCGGCGGCCCCGGCAGGGTGAGCGGCCGTGGCCGTGCCCGCTGCCGGGGCGGTGTTCCCCGGCGCTGCGCCTACGGCCTCCGCGCTTCGTGCATCCGCCCGCTGGCGCCACACAGCCGCCTCCGGCCCCGCCCGCTGTTGCGAAGCGGCAAGGGGATCGGGCGCCTGGCGCGGGGTTAGTTGCGGGGGCGCGACACCGCGCGCGTCTTGCGGTTCTGAACGGTTCATGAAAACAACACTACCGCAAGCCGCGAATCCCTGTCGCAAGCTAGTAACTCAGCAATGTAGCGGCCCACTCCCACTTCGACTAAGATAGTTACCAAGCGCAATGTCCTGTGACAGGCGCCAAAGCGCGAAAGGATACGGAGAATGTCCTGGGGCCACGGATCACTCCTACGGTTATGTTGCACGGCAACGCTGCTCAGCGGCCTGAACGCGTACGCCGATGACGCCAGCCCCGAGCAGCAACTGAAAGCCACCTTCATCCGCAACTTCGCCCGCTACACCGCCTGGCCCGGCCAGAACACAAGCGCCCCGCTGATTATCTGCCTCGCCGGCCAGGGCGCCAGCGCCATCGCCGGACAACTGGAAAGCACCTTCATCGGCCCGCGCTCCCTGCAGCCGCGTATGCTCACCCGCCCCGAAGAAGCCGACGCCTGCAACGCCCTCTACATCGGCATCAACGCCCGCCTGCAAACCACCCTGCTCGCGCGGCTGCGCGACCAGGCTGTGCTGACCATCGGCGACTCGGCCACCTTTCTCGCCGACGGCGGCATCATCCACCTGATGTCCGCAACCGACAGCCTGCGCTTCGAGATCAACCTGGACGCCGCGCGCCGCTCCGGTGTATCGCTCAATCCGCGCCTGCTGGCCCTGGCCGAACGCGTGCTCGGAAGCGGAAAATGAAAAAGCCGTCCACCTACTTCCGCGACCTCGCCCTGCAGCGCAAGCTGATGCTGGCGTCGCTCATGACCACGGCCGCCGCCGTGCTGGTGGCTCTGCTCACGCTCGCCTTCTACGACCTGCTGGTGGTGCGTCCGCGCATCGCGCAAGACCTGGCCAGCCGCATGGAACTGCTGTCCCTCAATCTCGACGTGGATCTGAACTTCGGCGACCGCGCGGCCGCGCGCCGCACCCTGGAGGCGCTGCGCAGCAGTCCGGACATGCAATCCGCCTGCCTCTTCGACGCCACCCGCAAGCTCTTCGCCGAATATGCCCGCGGCGGCAGGTCCGTCTGCGAATGGCCCGAGCACCTGGGCGAGTCCGGCCACCGCTTTCACGGCAATACCCTGAGCATGCTTGCGCCCATCCTCTACGAACGGGAAACGGTCGGCTACCTGCTGGTCGATTCGCGCCTGGCGCCGCCCGAACAGCGCCTGCGCCAATATGGCTTCGTTCTGGGCGTGGTGCTGGTCACGCTGTTCAGCGGCATGGTGCTGTATTCCCTGCTGATGCGCAAGCTGGTCACGCGCCCCCTGCTGGCGCTGTATTCCGTGGCCGACCGCGTCACACGCGAGCAGCGCTATGACTTGCGCGCCCCGTTCACCGGACAGGACGAAGTGGGCCGCCTGGCCCAGGCCTTCAACGAGATGCTGGCCACGGTGGCTGCCCGCGACGCCGCGCTGCGCCGCAGCCAGTCGCTGTTGCAGAACATCGTCGAGAATTCATCGGCCGTGATCTACGTGAAGGACCTCGATGGACGCTACCTGCTGCTGAACGGCTGCTACCGCATGATCATCCCGCCCGGCGCCCCCGATCCCCTGGGCCGCACGGACGCCGACATCTTCGAACCCGCCTCGGCCCGCATCATGCGCCTCAACGACCGCGCGGTGATCGAAAGCGGCAAGGCGGCCGCCTTCGAGGAAACACTGACCGTCGGCGCCTCGGAAACGCGCACCTTCCTGTCCGAGAAATTCCCGCTGATCGACGATGCGGGCCAGACCTGGGCACTGGGCGGCGTATCGACCGACATCACGGAGCGCAAGAAGAACGAAGTGGAGCTGATGCAGTACCGCGACAAGCTGGAAGACCTGGTTGCCGTGCGCACCAGGCAGATCGCCGAAGCCAACCGCGAACTGGGCGAGTCGCTGGAAACCATCCGCCGCGCGCAGGACGAGCTGGTACGCAGCGAGAAACTGGCGGCGCTCGGGTCCCTGGTGGCCGGCGTGGCGCACGAACTGAATACGCCTATCGGCAACAGCCTGCTGGCCGTCAGCACGATGATCGACCAGAGCACGACGTTCAACCGCAGCCTGGCCGATGGCGTGAAACGCTCCACCCTCACCACCTACGTGCATGATGTGCAGAGCGGCAGCCAGATCGTGATGCGCAATCTGCACCGGGCGGTGGATCTGGTGTCCAGCTTCAAGCAGGTGGCGGTCGATCGCGCCACGTCGCAGTGCCGCGACTTCCGGCTATGCGATCTGGCTGCCGAAATCCTGCTGGTGCTGATGCCCACATTTAAAAAGTCCGGCATCCGCGTGCACCAGGAAATCCCCGAAACCATTGCAATGCACAGCTATCCCGGCCCTTTCGGCCAGGTGCTGATCAATCTCGTCAACAATGGCCTGATCCACGCCTTCGAAGGCCGCAACGACGGCGAAATCGTCATTACAGCGCAGCTGATCGACGAGGACTCTGTGGAGATCACGGTGCGCGACAATGGCGCCGGCATCGCACCGGAAAACATGGGCCGCATCTACGATCCCTTTTTCACGACCAAGCTGGGACGCGGCGGCTCAGGCCTGGGCCTGAACATCGTCTATAACATCGTGTACGGCGTATTGGGCGGGAAAATCGATGTGCGCAGCGTGCTGGGAGAAGGCACGAGCTTTGTGATGACATTACCACTGCGGGCCGCCTGAACGGCGGCCCGCAGCTTGCGGTCTATCCTTCCTGCGGAAGGATCAATCGTCTTCGTGGAAGGCTTCCTCGCGTTTGCGGCGCAACGTTGGCGACATCACCACCGCCAGCGCAATGGCCGCCAGTGCCAGCATGGTGGCGCTGATAGGACGCGTCACGAACACCATCGGATCGCTGTGCGACAGCAGCAGTGCGCGGCGCAGGTACTCTTCCATCATCGGACCGATGATAAAGCCCAGCAGCATCGGCGCCGGTTCCAGATCCAGCTTGGCGCAGATATAGCCGAACACGCCGAACAGCGCCATCAGGTACACGTCGAACTCCGAGTTATTCAGGCTGAACACGCCGATGGCGCAGAACATCAGGATGGCCGGATACAGGCGATGGTAAGGCACCATGATCATCTTGACCCAGATACCGATCATCGGCAGGTTCAGCACCACCAGGAACAGATTGCCGATCCACATGGAGACGATCAGGCCCCAGAACAGCGCCGGCTGCTCGGTCATCACGGCTGGTCCGGGCTGGATGCCCTGGATGATCATGGCACCGATCATCAGCGCCATCACCGGATTGGATGGGATACCCAGCGTCAGCATCGGGATGAAGGACGTCTGCGCACCGGCGTTATTGGCCGATTCCGGCGCCGCAACGCCCTCGATGGCGCCCTTGCCGAACTGCGCCGAGTTCTTCGACACCTTCTTCTCGATGGAGTAGGAAGCAAACGACGCCAGCATGGCGCCGCCGCCCGGCAGGATGCCCAGCGCGGAGCCGAGTATGGTACCGCGCAGCACCGGCGCGATGATGCGCTTGAAGTCATCCTTGCTCAGCATCAGGCCGGACACCTTCTTCATCAGCAGGCTGCGCGACTCGTCGTGTTCCAGGTTGCGAATGATCTCGCCGATACCGAACATCCCCATCGCCACGATGACGAAGTTGATGCCGTCCGCCAGCTGCGGCATATCGAAGGTATAGCGCGCCGCCCCCGAGTTCACGTCCGTGCCCACGAGGCCCAGCAGCAGGCCCAGGATCACCATGCCGATGGCGTTCAGCAGCGAACCGCTGGCCAGCACCACGGAGGCCACCAGGCCGAGCACCATCAGCGAAAAGTATTCGGCAGGACCGAACTTCAGCGCCACGTCCGCCAGCGGCGGCGCGAACAATGCCAGCAGCACGGTGGCCACCGTGCCGGCAAAGAAGGAGCCGATCGCCGCCGTGGCCAGCGCCTTGCCGGCGTGTCCCTGGCGCGCCATCTGGTAGCCGTCGATGGCTGTCACCACCGATGACGACTCACCCGGCAGGTTGACCAGGATGGCCGTGGTGGAGCCGCCATACTGAGCGCCGTAGTAAATACCGGCCAGCATGATCAGTGCGGAAATCGGCGGCAGGCCGAAGGTGGCCGGCAGCAGCATCGCGATGGTGGCCACCGGACCGAGGCCCGGCAGCACGCCAACGGCAGTGCCGACGAACACGCCGATCAGGCAGTACATCAGGTTGGTCAGCGTGAACGCAGTGTCCAGGCCGAGCGCGAGGTTGGCAAAAATATCCATGTCAGCCTCTCCTTAAAAACCCAGCCATGGGCCGAGAATCGGCATCGGCAAGCCAAGCAGCTTGACGAAGACCACAATACTGAACACTGCCAGGCCGATGGCGATCAGCAGCGTGGGCAGCCAGCTGAACTTCGGGCTGGCATAAGCGCTGATCAGGACCACGGCCAGTACGGCAGGCAGCAGGCCGGCGTCGCGCATCAGGAAGCCGAACAGCAGCACCGCAACGGAAATCAGGGCCAGGTTCTTGAGATAGAAGCGGCCGATCGCCTCGCCGGGACGCACAAACGAGCGAATCATGGCGATCACGCCAATGAGTGCAAGCAGTCCGCCCAGGATGGTGGGGAAATAGCCCGGCCCCATGCGGCCGGCAGTACCCATCTGATAGTCCTGGCCGATGAAGACGGCGGCCAGGCCAAAGATAAGGAAGATGATGCCAGTCCAAAAATCTTTGGGATGGCGGATAGGAGTAGGCACGTTGTAGTCCCCTTGGTTTTATCGTGTCTTGGTACTGCAGGGCGCCGCGCGGCGCAAGCCGCGTGGCGCCCTGCACTGCAGCTTAGTCGGCGTACACGCCGGCCTTGGCGATGATCGGCGTCCAGCGGTCGATCTCGGATTTCAGGTACACACGCAGCGCTTCAGGCGTGGCCTTGTTTTCCGCTACCGGCTCGGTGCCCAGGTCGGCAAAGCGCTGCTTCACGGTCGGGTCCTTCAGCGCCACCTGCAGCGCGCCGGACAATTTGTCGATGATCGGCTTCGGCGTGCCCTTCGGTGCGTACATCGCGTGCCACACCGCCACCTCAAAGCCCGGCAGGCCGGCTTCGTTCAGGGTCGGCAGGTCCGGCATGGACGCCAGGCGGGTCTTGGTGGTCACGCCATAGGCCTTGATCTTGCCGCCCTTGATCTGGCTGGTGGTGTTGGTGGTCTGGTCGCACATGAAGTCCACCTGGCCGCCCAGCAGATCGTTCATGGCCGGGCCGGTGCCCTTGTATGGCACGGTGGTCAGGTCGGTACCGATGGCAGTCATGAACAGCATGCCGCACAGGTGGGAAGCAGAGCCCACGCCGGCATTGGCGTAAGTGACCTTGGCCTTGTTGGCTTTAACGTAGGCCAGCAGTTCCTTGAAGTCCTTGGCCGGAAAATCCTTGCGCGCCACGATGGTCATCGGCACGTCTGTCACCAGGCCGATCGGCTCGAAGCTGTCGATCGAGTTATACGACAGCTTGCGGTACAGGGCCGGTGCGGTGGACTGGCCGATGTGGTGCAGGAACACGGTGTAGCCATCCGGCGCCGACTTGGCCACGCGCGCAGCGCCAATGGTGCCGCCGGCGCCGCCGACGTTTTCGACGATGATGGTCTGCTTCAGCTTCACGCTCATCGACTGGGCGATCAGGCGCGCCACGGTATCGGTCGGACCGCCGGCGGCGAACGGCACGATCATGGTGATGGTCTTGGTCGGGTAGTCCTGGGCAAATGCCAGGGTGCTGCCCATCATCACCAGGGCTGCGGCGGCCGAACGCAGTAATTTCGTCTTCATATGAGTCTCCCTCTATCCTTCATTTATGAAATAACATGATATATTGATAACGCTAGGTGATACTCTTACCCAGCTATGGTATAGCGGGCAATTGTGGGAAACCGCAATAAGATACATAAGGCCACAATTGTGCAACATTGCAAGGCTGTTGTTTCGACGCAAAAGTATTGCCTCTAAGTAAATTGCTTTACATCTCAATCTGTTAGTATGCTTACCACACAGTTCCCTTGGTACAGAAACATAATGCGCAGCATGAACTCCCCCGCAAGCCGCCGTGAAATCCTTCTCGAAGACGGCAAACCCATCGTCACCACCGCCGATCTCCAGGGACGCCTGACTTACGCCAACGCCACCTTTACCGAAGCCAGCGGCTTCACGAACGAGGAACTGGCCGGCCGTCTGCAGAATTCGCTGTACGACGCCGACATGCCGGCCGAAGTGCATGAGGACATGCTGCGCACCGTGCTGTCCGGCGCGCCTTGGCGCGGCCTGATCAAGTACCGCTGCCAGCACGGCGGCTTCTTCTGGTGCATCGCCAACGTGACGCCAATGATCGAGCGCGGCACAACGACCGGCTTCATGTCGGTCTGCACCAATCCCAAGCGCAAGCAGATCGAAGAAGCGGAACAGCTTTACCGCACCGTAAAGGGCGCCAACCCGCAAGGCATCCGCATCTCGCGCGGCAGCGCCGCGGCGCAAGGCTGGCGCAAGCTGGCCAACGCACTGCGCGACATCACGCTGGCGCAGCGCCTGGCGCTGTGCTTCGGCAGCATGGCCGCGCTGGCCTTATCGCTGGCACTGCACGCCGTTCTGCCTTATTCCGGTACCGCCCTGCACCTGCAGGCGCTGCTGCTGGTGGCGCTGGCCCTGTACGGCTGGCGCAATCTGCACCTGGCCGTGGTGGTGCCGATCAAGGCCAGCATCCAGGGTGCGCGCATCATGGCGGGCGGCGACCTGACCACGCGCATGGCAGTGGACCGCCACGACGAAGTGGGCCAGCTGCAAGCCTTCGTGCGCCAGCTGAATCTGAACCTGGCCTCCATCCTGGTCGATATCCGCAGCAATTTCGGACTCACCCGCAGCACCACGACCACCGTGCGCACCGCAAACCGCGACCTGTCCGCACGTACCGAAGCGCAGGCGGCAAACCTGGAACAGACCACGGCCCATATCGGCCAGATTTCGGACATGGTCAGCCAGACCGCCGACAACGTAACCTCCGCCAGCGGCGTGGCCAGCGAAGCGACTGCCCTTGCCAACCGCACCGGCGCGGCAGTGAGCCAGGTGGTAACGGCAATGGACGACATCAGCCAGTCGTCGCGCAAGATCGTGGACATCATCAGCCTGATCGACGGCATCGCCTTCCAGACCAACATCCTGGCGCTGAATGCAGCAGTGGAAGCGGCGCGTGCCGGTGAAAGTGGACGCGGCTTCGCCGTGGTGGCCACCGAGGTGCGCAGCCTGGCGCAGCGCAGCGCGGCGGCGGCCAAGGAAATCAAGGTGCTGATCGACGCCTCCGCCGGCAAGATCGAGAACGGCGCGCGCATTGCCAGCAGTGCTGGCCAGGACATGAACGACATGATCGCCGCCATCGGCCGCGTGGCCGCCATCATGGGCGACATCAGCGGTTCGACCCGCGAGCAAAGCAGCGGCGTGAATCAGGTGAAGGACGCCATCACGCAGCTGGACGAAGTCACGCGACAGAATGCGCAAATGGTGGAAGAAGCCTCCACCGCCACCGGCGTACTGGATACGCAGGCGCAGGCCGTGGCCAAGGCGCTGGAAGTATTCAAGCTGCCGCCGCAGGGCGGCGCCAAGGGTGCAGCAACGGGCCAGCTCAAGCTGATGCCGGGCGCGCCATCGCCTACGCCTCAATCCCGCGCACAAGCACCGCAAGCACGCCGCGCCTGATGCGCCCTGCTCCGCTGGCGCATCGCGCTAACGGGACAGAAAAGCATGGATCGCATCCGTAACCGCCGTTTCGATTTCGTCCGGCGGGAACTGGAGCGGCGTGTCCAGCACGGCGGCGTGGACCAGCGACTCCATCATGCGCATGGTCATCCACGCCGCCAGATCCAGGTTCGATTGCCCTACCTCGCTGCGGTGCAGCTCCAATAGCCGCACCACCTGGCCGTGCATATCCTTGCCGACGGCTTCCGTGTTCTCGTCGAAAAACGGCAGCTCCTTTTCCAGCACGCGATGCAGCTCCGGCTGCACCTCATGCGCCGCAACCGCCGCACGCACCAGCCGCGCCACCGCCGAACGCAGTCCCTGCCCATCAGGCTGCGCCAGCAGCGAACGGATCGCCGACGACATTTCCTCCGCATGCCGTTCGCGCAGCGCCACCATCAGCGCCTCCTTGCTCGGGAAGTATTGATACAGCGAGCCGACGCTGACGCCTGCCAGTTCCGCCACCGCATTCGTATTCATTCCGGCGTAGCCGCGCTCGATCAGAATGCGAGCACTGGCGTCCAGAATCGCCGCCACCATGGCAATGGAGCGCTGCTGGGTGGGTCGTTTGCGGGGCTTGAGAGGCGTTTCGGTGCTCATGCGGGAAAGCGAGTAGGAAATGCGAGTAATGGCTCGTATTATATCCCTGCATTGTTTTTAAGAGGAAGAACATGGAAAACACGAAGCGTATTCTTGTCATCGGCGGCGGCTTCGGCGGCCTGTGGGCAGCCGTATCGGCCGCGCGCAAGCTGGACGAAGCAGGCGCGCAAGCGGAAATCACCCTGATCAACCGCGATGAATACCACAGCATCCGCGTACGCAATTACGAAGAGGATCTGTCCGATACCCTGGTGCCGCTGCGCGAGGTGCTTGAACCGGCCGGCATAAAGCTGGTGATCGGCGAAGTCACCGGCATCGACACGGCCGGCCACTTCGTGACCGCCATTGTGGATGATGTCGAGGCACGCATCAGCTACGACAAGCTGGTGCTCGCCAGCGGCAGCCATCTGGTGCGCCCGCCCCTGCCCGGCCTGGCTGAATACTCGTTCGACGTGGATACCTACGCCGCCGCCAAGCGCCTGCAGGACCACATTGGCGCGCTGGCCTTCGGCCCGCGCCACGCCGGCCGCTTTACCGCCATTGTGGTCGGCGCCGGCGCCACCGGCGTCGAGATTGCGACCGAACTGCCGGCGCGCCTGCGTGCGGCGGCCATGGCCAGCGGCGATGCTGCCGCACTGGATGAAGTACGCGTGATGCTGGCCGACTGCTCGCCGCAGATCGCCGACCAGTTGGGCGGCGCGCAGCCGGTGATCGAGCGCGCCTGCGGCGAGCTGGGCATCGAGCTCGCGCCAGAAGTCACGCTCAAGTCGGTCAGCGCACATGAAGTCGAATTCAGCAACGGCACCCGCATTCCGGCGTCCACCGTGGTCTGGTGTGCGGGCATGCGCGCCAGCGGACTGGCGGCGATGGTGTCGTCCCACCTCGATGCGCGGGGACGCCTGTACATCGACGAATATCTGCGCGTGAAAGGCGTACCCGATGTGTATGCCGCAGGCGACGCCGCGCACATGCTGATCGATGGCGAAATGCCTTCGATGATGTCGTGCCAGCACGCCCGTCCCATGGGCCGCTTCGCGGGCAACAACGTGGCAGCCGAGCTGCTGGGCGAAGCGCTGGTGCCGCTCAGCATCGACTGGTACACCAACATCATCGACCTCGGACCATGGGGCGCGGTGTACACCGAAACCTGGGAACGCATCGTGCGTGCCGAAGGCGAGAAAGCGAAGATGAGCAAGACCGTCATCAACCGCCAGCGCATCTACCCGCCGCGCAACGGCAACCGGGCCGATATCCTGGCCGCCGGCTCGCTCGATCTGCAGCGTCCACCGTCGCTGAAAACCAGCTAAGATATGCCATTGAACGCCTGCGCCACGCCGCAGGCGTTTTGCCATTACGGCCGTTTACGGCAACATGAAGTTTCATTAATTAGTTGAATTTTTGTAATTTTCCCGTGCTAAAGTCGTTCGATCCGAAACACCTTTTTCACGGGAGAGAACGATGGGCCAATACAAGAAGCTCTGGTTCACATTAATAGCAGTCCTCATCGTCACGTTTTCCTTCCTGGGATATTACGGCGGCGAAATCTACCGCCAGGCGCCGCCGGTGCCCGCCAACGTCGTGACCAGCGAGGGCAAGGTCCTGTTTACCGAGACCGATATCCTGGACGGCCAGGTGGCGTGGCAATCGATCGGCGGCATGCAGGTCGGCTCGATCTGGGGTCACGGCGCCTACCAGGCGCCCGACTGGACTGCCGACTGGCTGCACCGCGAACTGCTGGCATGGCTGGAGCTCGCCGCCCGGCAAACTTACCAGAAGCCTTACGCCCAGCTGGATGCACTGCAACAGGCGGCGCTAAAGGAAGAACTCAAGCTGCAATACCGCGGCAACCGCACCGACGCACAGGGCACGCTGGTGGTCTCGCCGCGCCGCGCGCAAGCCATGCAGCAGACCGCCGCGTACTACCACGCACTGTTCTCCGATGCGCAGGAACTGAAGAAAAGCCGCATCGCCTTCGCCATGAAGGACAACACGCTGCCCGATGCAGGAAAGCGCCAGAAGCTCACGCAGTTCTTCTTCTGGACAGCATGGGCGGCGGCCACCGACCGTCCCGATCAGAAGGTCACCTACACCAACAACTGGCCGCATGAGCCGTTGATCGGCAATGTACCCAGCAACGAAAACATCGTATGGTCGATTGCCAGTGTCGCCCTGCTGCTGGCAGGCGTAGGCTTCCTGGTGCTGGGCTGGTCGGTCGTGCATCGTGAGGACGGGACGGAACCCAGGCCAGGCGCACTGGACCCGATCGCCACCTTCTCGCTCACCGCTTCGCAGCGGGCGCTAGGCAAATATCTTTTCATCGTTGCCGCGCTGTTCATCTTCCAGGTCTTCATCGGCGGCTTCACCGCACACTACACCGTGGAAGGACAGGAGTTCTACGGCATCGACGTGTCGCAGGTCTTTCCTTATTCGCTGACGCGCACCTGGCATATCCAGAGCGCCCTGTTCTGGATCGCTACCGGCCTGCTTGCGGCCGGCCTGTTCCTCGCGCCGCTGATCAATGGCGGCAAGGATCCGAAGTACCAGGCGCTGGGTGTGAATGCACTGTTTGGCGCGCTGCTGGTGGTCGTCGTCGGCTCCTTCATCGGCCAGTATCTGGCGATCGCCCAGCTCATGCCATCCAATATCAACTTCTGGCTCGGGCACCAGGGCTACGAATACATCGACCTGGGACGCCTGTGGCAGATCGCCCTCTTCGTCGGCCTGCTGCTGTGGCTTGGCCTGATGCTGCGCTGTATCGTGCCGGCGCTGAAAGCGGCCGACAGCGACAAGAACCTGCTTGCCCTGCTCACCGCGTCGGTGGTTGCCATCGGCCTGTTTTACGGGTCCGGGCTGTTCTACGGCGAGCGCAGCAACCTGTCGGTGATGGAATACTGGCGCTGGTGGGTGGTGCACCTGTGGGTCGAGGGTATTTTCGAAGTGTTCGCCACTGCGGCGCTGGCCTATGTGTTCATGTCGCTGGGACTGGTTTCACGCACCATGGCCACCACGGCCAGCCTGGCCTCGGCCTCGCTGTTCATGGTCGGCGGCGTGCCCGGTACCTTCCACCATATTTACTTCTCCGGCACCACCACGCCGGTGATGGCGGTCGGCGCCAGCTTCAGCGCGCTGGAAGTGGTGCCGCTGATCGTGCTGGGACGCGAGGCGCTGGAACACTGGCGCATGCACAGGCGCGCAGCCTGGATGGAAAACCTGCGCTGGCCGCTGTGGTTCTTTGCTGCCGTCGCGTTCTGGAACATGCTGGGTGCAGGTGTCTTCGGCTTCCTGATCAATCCACCGATCTCGCTATACTACATCCAGGGCCTGAACACCACGCCGGTGCACGCGCACGCGGCGCTGTTTGGCGTGTATGGTTTCCTTGCGCTTGGCTTCACGCTGCTGGTGCTGCGTTATATCCGTCCGCATCTGGTGTTCAACGAGCGCCTGATGAAGACGGGTTTCTGGTCGCTGAATATCGGCCTGGCGATGATGATCTTCTGCAGCCTGCTGCCCGTAGGCTTCCTGCAGTTCCAGGCCAGCGTCAGCGAAGGACTCTGGTATGCCCGCAGCGAAGCCTTCATGCAGAGCGAGCTGCTGCAAACCCTGCGCTGGGTACGCACTTTCGGCGACGTGGTCTTCATCGTCGGCGCCATCAGTGTGGCACTGCAGATTGTAATTGGCCTGTTCCGCCCAAGCACTGCGCATCGGCCAGCCGGCAAGCTGGGCGGCCTATCGGTAGAAGGCTGACGGCGAAACGCCAAACTGGCGGCGGAACATCGCCGAGAAGGCGCTCTGGCTGGAGTAGCCGCAGTTAAGGGCTACTTCCAGCCCCTTCCGGCCTTCAGCCAGTTCCTTCAGCGCGGACAGCAAGCGTGCCTGCTCGCGCCACTGGGCGAACGTCATGCCCGTCTCTTTTGAGAACAGGCGATGCAGCGTGCGTTCGCCCATCGCCATTTCCCTCGCCCAATCGCTGGCGTTCCAGCGATTGCCCGGCTCCTCCACCAGGGCTTCACACATCCTCTTCAGCCGTGGATCGCCCGGTAGCGGCAGATGCAGCGGGATGCTGCTCGATACAGTCAGCTCGTCGATCAGCAGATTGATCAGCCGCTCATCCCTGGCGCTGACTTCGCGGTCCAGCGGAATGCGCACGGCCTCCACCAGCAACTCGCGCAATAGCGGCGAGACATTGATAACGCTTGTTTGCCCGGGCAGGCGCGCTTTCGCACTCGGGTCGATAAACGCAGTGCGGATTTCAACATCGCCGGACATGGTCACGCTATGCGGCAAACCGGCAACCATCCACAGCGCCCGGTTCGACGGCACCACCCACGATCCCGCCTCCGAATGCACGATCATAACGCCGCTGATCGCATACAGCAGCTGTCCGCGCGGATGCGAATGCCAGCCGGTGCATGAGCCGGCCGGCCACATATTCTCCATCGCCACCAGCAGGCGTGGCAGGTCGTGGTAGTCCTGATAATTGTTTGTGATCGGATCAGCCATGGCACAAATTCTACATGTTTCGGCGGATTAGCGAGAGACGGCCAGCACCTTTATCCGTACACTCGACCATTCTGTTCTTATCCGCTTCAATCAGCACTCATGTCAGATAGTTCCATGGCAGCCAAGGCTGCCGTCCTCGACACCACCACCACTTCCGCAAAAACAGGCACGGACAACGCCAAAGGTGGCTTTTTCGTCCGCATCGTCGGTCTGGCGGCGTTCGCTCACCTGTTGAACGACCTGATTCAGGCGATGCTGCCATCCATTTACCCGATGCTGAAAACCCAGTTCTCGCTCAGTTTCGGTGAAATTGGCATGATCGCGCTGACCTACCAGGTCACCGCGTCCCTGCTGCAACCCTGGGTCGGCTTGTATACCGACAAGCACCCGAAACCCTATCTGCTGCCGTGCGGGATGCTGGTCACCCTGCTCGGCATCGTGCTGCTGGCGATGGCTGACAGCTACCCGATGCTGCTGGTGGCTTCTGCGGTAGTCGGCGTCGGCTCCGCCACCTTCCACCCTGAGGCTTCGCGCGTGGCGCGGCTGGCATCCGGCGGACGGTTCGGCACCGCGCAATCGACGTTCCAGGTTGGCGGCAATACAGGCTCCGCTGTCGGCCCGCTGCTGACTGCCGCCATCGTGATTCCGCATGGACAGTCCGCCATTGGCTGGTTCGTGATTGCCGCCCTGATTGCCGTTACCGTTCTCTTCCGCCTCACCGGCTGGACGCTGACCCACGGTCAGGCGCAATTGAAAGGCCTGGCGCGCCATCAGAAGGAAGGCCTTAGCCGCTCGGGCGTGATCCGCGCCGTGATCGTGATCTGTATTCTGATGTTTGCGAAGTTCGTGTACATCGCCTCGTTCACCAACTACTTCACCTTCTACCTGATCCAGCGCTTCAATCTGGGCGTGCAGGAAAGCCAGATGTTCCTGTTCATCTTCCTGGCGTCCGTTGCGCTGGGTACGTTTGCCGGCGGCCCGGTTGGCGACCGTATCGGACGCAAGGCGGTGATCTGGATCTCGTTCCTTGGCGTGGCGCCGTTTGCGCTGGCCCTGCCTTACGCGAACCTGCTGTGGACGGCGGTGCTGGCCAGCGTGATTGGCCTGGTCATGTCGTCGGCGTTTGCGGCTTTGGTGGTGTATGCACAGGAAGCGGTGCCGGGCCGAGTTGGGCTGGTGTCCGGATTGATGTTCGGGCTGATGTTCGGCGTTGGCGGCATTGGCGCGGCGGGGCTTGGCAACCTGGCGGATACGCACGGTATCGTCTGGGTGTACACCGTGACCTCCTTCCTGCCCCTCCTCGGCCTCGCAACAGCCCTGCTGCCCACACCGCACAGGCAGCAAAGCTGACGTCAACAAAAAAGCCAGCAGACGCTGGCTTTTTCTTACGCGGCGGCGAACACGCCGTTTTGCAGGTCGTGGCTGAATAATTCCAGCCAGTGCATGCCATCGCCGGTGGTGTACTGGCGCGATTTGCCGGTGGATTTGTGTTGCACCGTAACGGTCCCCTGCAAGGCCAGCACTTCGTCCGTTTTCGGATCGGTCGTATCGGTCTCGCTCAACGCAAAGTCCTGATGCTGCAATCCGCGGCCGTGCAGAATGCGTTCAAATTCAATAATGTCATCCGGTTCGATCAAGTTCATGCAAGCTCCTGTGATATCTCTTGATTGCGGAGTGTACGAGGATCTGGCCGGACGCGCTCCTTTCCGCACGCTTAAAGCCGCAGAGCCATGTCAGGCATCCAGGCCCTTGCTCAACAGATCGGCGACAACGGTGTTCATGTCCTGCCCACGCTCTGCAGCGGCATCTTGCAGGCGCTTGACCAGAGCGCTATTCAGTTTGACCGCGAACGGCACCAACCCAAGGGCCTGGTCGCGCTTGCGCTGTTCACGCTTGTCAACCACGGGGCTGGCGGTATTGCCGAAGCCCGCTGCTCCTGGCGTTACCATCTTGCCCATGAGTTTTTTGGCGTCGCTCTTCGCCAGATCTGTTTTCTTCATCTTGTTTTCCTTTTTGGATGCCAAAACAAAAAAGGCCTACGACCGATTGTCGTAAGCCTTGTCTGTTTCATGAATTCTGGTGGGAAGTGCAAGTTTCGAACTTGCGACCCCTGCAGTGTGAATGCAGTGCTCTACCCCTGAGCTAACCTCCCGAAGAAGCAGCATTATAGACAATGCTGCTAAACCCGTCAAGCGTCCGGCGTGCGCCAGATGCAGGTGCCTTTGACGGCCTTGTCCAGACCGTTCAGCAGGTCTTCGTGGGCCGTCAGTTCGTCGTCCGAAGCACGGATTACGATGATCTCGCCCAGGGCCACTTCACCCAGCTGAATACCGCCGCCAGCGGATTCGGCCACGATGTCCATGCCCAGCGAATTCTGGCCGCGGGTCATCGCCAGGTACACGTCCGCCAGCAGTTCCGCATCCAGCAGCGCGCCGTGCAGCTTGCGGTGGGCGTTGGAGATGCCGAAGTGGTCGCACAGCGCGTCCAGCGAATTGCGCTTACCGGGACGCATTTCCTTGGCCTGCACCAGCGTGTCGATCACACCGCCGATATGCGTATCGAACGACGGCAGCTTGAGCATGCCGAATTCGTGATTCAGGAAGCCCAGGTCGAACGGTGCGTTGTGGATGATGACTTCCGCATCGCGAATGTATTCGCGCAGCTGCTCCACGATCTCGTGGAAGCGCGGCTTATCGCGCAGGAACTCGGTGGTCAGGCCGTGAACCGCCAGTGCGCCCTCTTCCGAATCGCGCTCCGGATTGATGTAGCAATGGAAGTTATTGCCCGTCAGCGTGCGGTTGACCAGTTCCACGCAGCCGATCTCGATGATGCGGTTGCCCAGTTTGGGGTTGATGCCGGTGGTTTCAGTATCGAGGACGATTTGACGCATGGTTCTACGTAATGGGCCGAAGCTTATTGATCGAGGCAGCGAAGTATATCAGGTCAACCGGGCTTACTTGCGGCGCACCGACTCCACGCCGAGGTTCGCCAGCTGGTCGGCGCGCTCGTTGCCCGGATGGCCGTTGTGGCCGCGCACCCAGCGCCAGTCAACCTTGTGCGCGGCCTGGGCTGCGTCCAGCGCCTGCCACAGGTCGGCGTTCTTCACCGGCTCACGCGTGGAGGTTTTCCAGCCGCGCGCCTTCCAGCCGTGGATCCATTCGCTGATGCCCTTCTGGACGTACTGGCTGTCGGTATGCAGCACTACGTCGCAGGGACGCTTCAGCGCGCGCAGCGATTCGATCACGGCCAGCAGCTCCATGCGGTTGTTGGTGGTATTCAGCTCGCCGCCGAACAGCTCTTTCTTCGCTTCGCCTGCAATCATCAGCGCACCCCAGCCGCCGATGCCGGGATTGCCCTTGCATGCACCGTCAGTGAAAATTTCAACCTTATCCATCGAATTGTTCTCTTGCATCCCTGTGTTCTCTTTGCTCTCTGTGCTTGTTCGTGGCCGGCACCGCCACGGGCGCCTTGGCCGATTTCTTCGTCCATGCCGGGCCGATCAGGCGCATGCCCTTGACCCGCTTGATCGCCTGCACCATGTACACTGCACCGAAATACGGCCAGTAGCGGCGTCCGGCGCGGTCCATGAAGGCGAAGCGCTGCAGCCAGCGTTCGCTGCGCGCGGCAGGCGCATAACAGCCGAAGTGGCTGTGGCTGACGCCCATATTCAGTAATTTTAACCAGTCCTTCACGCGCGGCATAGAGATGAACTCTCCCGCCGCCGGCAGGTAGTGGGCGCCGGCAATGCGCGCCGTTACCTGGCGCATGCCCCACAGGCTGGCCGGGTTGAAACCGGTGATGATCAGTTGTCCTTCCGGCATCAGCACGCGCTCGACCTCGCGCAGCACCTGGTGCGGCTCGGCGGCAAATTCCAGCACGTGCGGCATCACCACCAGGTCCAGGCTTTGCGAGGCGAACGGCAGCTCCGAATAATCGAAGGTGACGGCGATACGGCGTCCGCCCTCTTCCTGCGGTGGCCGCAGCCGCGTATCGGCCAGCCAGCGGTTGGGCATGCGGTTGGCGGCCAGCGCGTCGATCTGGGGCGTGCCGATCTGCACGGCGTTGAAACCGAAGATGTCGGCCACCAGCGAATCGATGCATACCTGCTCCCAGGCGCGCACGTATGCCCCCGGCGGCGTTTGCAGCCAGTTGTCCAGCGCTATAATGGATTTTTCGGATGCCAGGCTATCCATGCCGTCCCTTTAAGCCAATGACCAACCCAGTTTCCGTTCTCACCGTTCCCGCCTTTCAGGACAACTACCTGTGGCTGATCCACGATGGCCAGCATGCCGTGGTCGTCGATCCCGGCGATGCCGCGCCAATACTTGCCGCATTGAATGATCACGGACTGGTTCTTACCGCCATTCTACTCACCCACCACCATGCTGACCATATCGGCGGTGTTCCGCGATTATTGCAGGAATACTCAGTTCCCGTGTTCGGGCCGGCGCATGACGGGATTGCCGCGCTCACACAGGCGCTGTCCGAGGGCGACAGTTTCCAGGCGCCGGGCCTGGACCTGAAGCTGCGCGTGCTGGACGTGCCGGGGCACACCAAGGGCCACATCGCCTATGTGCGCGACGGCGCCGAACCCTGGCTGTTCTGTGGCGACACCCTGTTTGCCGGCGGCTGCGGACGCCTGTTCGAAGGCACGCCGGAGCAGATGACGGAATCGCTGGGCAAACTGTCCGCCCTGCCTGCCGAGACCAAGGTGTTCTGCGCGCATGAATATACCCTGTCGAACCTGCGCTTCGCGCTGGCCGTGGAACCGGGCAATGAGTTCCTGCAGCAGCGCATGCGCGACGAAACGGCCAAGCGCGAGCGCGGCGTGCCGACGGTGCCCAGCACCATCGGCCTGGAACGCGCCACCAATCCTTTCCTGCGCAGCTGGGAGCCATCCATCGGCGAGCTGCTGGCGGCTGAGGGACGCGTCTCGGCCAATGCATCGCCGCTGGCAGTCTTTGCAGCCTTGCGGCAGTGGAAAAATAACTTCTGAACGGGAGCCGTATGGAGAGCAAAGTCGTGCGCTTTTACTTCGATCCGATCAGCCCCTTCGTGTGGCTGGCAACCAAGCAGATCGAAGGTATCGAGTTGACGGGTGTGCAGATCGAGATGGAGCCGGTGCTCTTTGCGGCCATGCTGAATGCGAACGGACAGAAAGGACCGGCCGAAATTCCGTCCAAGCGCGAGCTGACGTTTCGCGATGTAATGCGGCTGGCCGATGCACAGGGACTGCAATTCACCGGTCCACCGGGTCATCCTTTCAACCCCTTGCCCGGCTTGCGCATGGCGACGGCAATTGGCGAGCGGCGTGCGCGCATCCGCTTCGTGGTGGCCATGATGGCTGCAGCGTGGGAACGCGGGCTGGATGTGTCGAATATCGAGGTGCTGCGCGCCGTGGCGCGCGACTGCGATCTGGATGGCGAGGCACTGGCCGCTGCGGCGCAGACGCCCGAGGTGAAGCAGGCGCTGGCGGCAGCCACCGAACGCGCACTGGAGGCGCAGGTCTTCGGCGTGCCGACCTTCGAGTTCGAAGGAGAGCTGTTCTGGGGTGCGGACCGCATCGATTCGCTGATGCGGCGCATCGCGGGCCATCGTATCGACGAGGCCCGCCTGCAGCACTTTCTGGCACAGCCGCCACTGGCCACGCGGCGGGCGACTTAGCCGTCGTTCGCTCCCGTTATCAGGCGCAGAGCTCCGCGAGGCGATAGACTGAATTTGGAGCGCTCCGCGGACCGTTCCAGGGAATTTCCGGCAGCGCGCTGGCTCGCCGCGCATCCGCCACGGCGCCGCCATCGCGCCGCACATTCGCCAGACCGATCCGCTCCGTCACGTAATCGATAAAGGCCCGCACCCGCACCGGCAAATGCTGGCGGGTCGGGTAGCAGAGGTAATGGCCATGATCGTCCGGGAGAAGCTGGGGCAGGCAGGCCTGCAGCGCGCCGTTGCGCAGGTGGCGGCAGACCTGGTAACCCGGCAGTTGGGCAATGCCGCGCCCTTCGAGCACGGCATCGCAGACCAGGCTGTTGTCGTTGAAGGTCTGCGTGGCCATGGGCGTGTACCTGCGAACCTCGCCGTCCGCCATGAACAGCCAGTCGGAAACGCGGCCCGAGGCAAGCCGGTAGCTGATGCACCGGTGGTTGGCCAGGTCCTCGACCGAGCCCGGCAATCCATGCTTGCGCACGTATTCGGGCGATGCGCACACCACCATCTGCATGGGCAGGATGCGCCTGGCGATCATCTGCAGCTGTTGCAGCGGCCCTTCGCGGAAGGCGACATCCACCCGGTCCGAGCTGAAATCCGATGCCTGGTCATCGAGAACGAGATCCAGCGATATATCGGGATAGCGTTCCCTGAAGCCGCCCAGCAGCGGCGCCAGCACGTACCGGCCGAAGCAGACGCCGGCGGAGATGCGCAGGTGTCCGCGCGGCGGACCGCTGCGCAATTCGCGCATCTCGTCCAGCGCCTGGACGATCTGTTCGACGGCAGGCTTGCAGTAGGCGTAGAAAAGTTCGCCCTCCTGCGTCAGGCTGGTGCTGCGCGTGGTGCGCAGGAACAGGCGTACCGCCAGCTGCTCCTCCAGCTTCTGCACGATGCGGCTGACCGCCGAACGGCCGACACCCAGCCGGTCGGCCGCCTTGGCGAAACTGCCCTCGCTGGCAACCGCGATGAACGCAATCACGCCGGCTGAGCTGGCCGCGAAGCTGGACGCAAAAGCATCTCCGTGCCGCAGCGCTTCTTCGTTGATAAGGTCGTTCATGATTCCTCCCCCCGGGACGTCGTTTCGGCGAGCCAGGTTTCAAAGTCGGTGCTGCCCAGGTACGACGGCTGTGCCGGCACCAGGGATTGGTGGTCAAGCAATGCGCCCAGATATGGCGCTTCATAGTCGGGAATAACTGCGCGCGGATCGTTGCTGCGCTTGAGGAAGCACTGCACCAGTTTTGCCATGCTGTAGCGTTTGGGGCCGGCGATTTCCCGCACGCTGCACAGCGGCCGGGCCATTACCAGCTCGGCCAGTGCCCCTGCAACGTCCCTTGCCGCCATCGGCTGGAACTCCACCGGCGACAGGTAGATATCGTCCCCGCAAGCGCCTGCCTCGGCAATGGCGCCGAGACATTCGTAGAGCTGGGTGGCGCGGACGATGGACCAGGGCAGCCCACTATGACTCACCATCAGCTCCTGCTGGCGCCTGGCGCGCATATGGCCGCTGCTCAGCACCCGCTCTGCGCCGACGACGGAGAGCACCACGTAGTGCGATACGCCGGCCACGGCCGCGTGGCTGAGCAGCCGGCCGGTGGTTTGCTCAAGGAAGGCCGCCGCCTCATCGTCCGCAAACCAGGGCGGAATGCCCAGATCGACCACCACCGAGACGCCAGCCAGTGCGTTCGCGCCGGGGGCCAGCCCGGCAGAGATTGCGCAATGGCCGTTCGACTGCAGTATGCCGCTTAACGTCCGGCCCACCGGGCCGCTGCCATTGATAAGCACCGTCTTCATCGCATCCTCCATAGCCGGAACTTCCCGGGCCATGCAGACAGTTTGCGACGGAGCCGCGCATTGCGCCCTCGCGGCACTGCGCTGTTTCAATCAGGGTTGCGGTTTAGTAGGCGCCGAGGCGCCAGTCGCTGGGGGTCAAACCGGTGAAGCGCTTGAATGCGGCGCCGAAGGCGGTCTGCGTGGCGTAGCCGAGTGCTTCGGCAATCTGGACCATGGAAGCGCCGTGGTCGCGCAGCATGGCCTGTGCCTGCTCCATGCGGCACTGGCGCAGCCATGCATGCGGGGGCAGTCCGGTGCTCTGCTTGAAGGCGCGGCAGAAATGGAATTCGGATAGGCCGGCCTCAGCCGCCAGGCCGGCCAGGGACAGATTCAGGCTCATATCGTCGCGCAGGCGCTGCTGCACGCGGCGCAGCACCAGGGGCGACAGGCCGCCGACGGCGCGCTGCGCCGCCTGGCTTGCGCCGCAGTAGGATTTCAGCAGGTGCACACCGATCAGCGACATCAACTGCTCGCGAAACAGCTTGTCGATATCGCTGGCCTCGGGCAGGGACTTCGCGCCCATAGTCAGCAGTTGCACTGCGGTGGCGTCGGGCTGGGAGGTGCGCTCGATCAGCTCTACCGTGCCGTGGTGCCCGGCGCGGTCCGCCAGATCGTTGAGCAGCGCCGGCGGCAGATAGAGCTGCACCACATCCAGCGGCCCGTGGATGTCCCAGCGCGAGCTTGAGCCGGAGGGAATCAGGGTGAAGCAGCCCTGGCGCGCCGTGCCGTTGACGACGGTGCGCCCGGAGCGGCGCTGGAAACGCTGCATCGGGCCGAAAAAGGTCATCAGCACGTGGTCCGACATCGGCTCGACCACATCATGCAGCGGCTCGTGGCGCCAATGCTCTATCCGCACCTCATGCACGCCGCCGACAACAGCAGACTCGATGGGCGCGGTTCGCAGCACACGGTGCATTTCCACATCGGCCCGAACCAGGGGCAGTGAAGACATGGTATCCAGCGTCTTTCACCAGCCCCTGTCCAACTCAGTATGCCCAGTTGGCTGGTATGTATTTAAAGGCTTTCCCATCGGGCGCCACACGGCCGAGCGACGGGAACGACAGATGGCTGGCCAGGAACAACTCGCCGCTCGCCGCGGCCTCGCGCAGGAGGCCGATCCGCACCCGCGCCGCCTCCTCCGGTTCATGATCGAAGGCGTTGTGCCAATCGGGACATTCTACGCCTACCGGGATCACGGCGTCACCTGCAAAAGTCAGCCGCTCGCCGCGCGACGAGATGCGCACCACGCTGTGCCCGGGAGTGTGTCCGCCGGTGAGCGTGACGACAACGCCCGGCGCCACCTGGTACTCCTTGTCGAACGGCCGCACCTCGCTCTGGTAGGCATCCAGGAAGCGGCGGGCGCTGGTGCGGATGATGTCCTGAATCCCGCCAAAGGTGTTGTGGGAGAAGTCCGGCGCTTCAAAGAATTCGAGATCGGTGGCCGACACGTGGATCCGCAGGTCCGGACGCATCTGGCTTCTCAGGCGCTCGTCCAGCAAGCCGCCGATATGGTCCATGTGGATGTGGGTGGCGATGACATCGGTCACCGAGCCCGGATCGATGCCGGCCGACTTCAGGCGCATGGCCAGGCGCCCGGTGCGCGTGGAGTCCGGCATTTCCTCGCCGGTTCCGGCGTCGATGAGGATGGTCCGGCCGCCGCTGCGCACGACGACTACGTTCAGGCCCCAGTCGATCACGTCCGGCAGGAACCGGCCGCGCAGCGTGGCGTCCCGCAAGGCCGGATCGACGTTGGTGCCGAGGATGTCGGCCGGCACCGGGATCGCCCCGTCGCTGATGACCATGACATCGATCTCGCCGATCCGCGTCGCATAGTGGGACGAAACCAGATCGTGATCGCAGTAAGGTGTTCCGTGGCATAAGCACATGATTGACTCCTGTTTCAGACTAAGCATCGATACCGGCGATCCTGGCAATCCGGGATTGCGTTTCGCCGCGCCATTCGCAATTCATGCAGGTCAGATTAGGAGGCCGCGCCGCCGGCCGGTAGGCATTCGGTGGTGCATAGCGTAGTGCGTTCACGGAAACAATAAAAAAGGGAGCGCAAGCGCCCCCTTCTCACTGCTGCCGGTCCGGGATGCGGACCGGCGTCTTAGATTTCCTCGTACAGCGGCAGCGTCAGGAATTCTTCAAACGCTTCCGAGGTGGACATTTTCTCGAAGATTTCGGCCGCCCGCTGGTAGTTCGCGCTGCTGCCGTCGGGAGCGGCGGTCTTCACTTTCGCCAGCTCCTCCGGAATCATCGCGCGCACCATTTCAGCGCTAACCTTGCGGCCGTCTTCGAGCACGCCCTTGGTGGAGCGGATCCACTGCCACACCTGCGAACGCGAGATCTCGGCGGTGGCCGCGTCCTCCATCAGGTTATGGATCGGCACGCAGCCGTTGCCCCCCAGCCAGCTGCCCAGGTAGTGGATGCCGACGTTGATGTTGTAGCGCAGGCCTGCCTCGGTGATCGGCGTTTCAGGCTTGAAGTCCAGCAGATCCGCCGCCTTCACTTCCACGTCCGGACGCTGCTTCGAGAACTGGTTGGGCGCATCGCCCAGCACTTCTTTGAACTCGGTCATGGCCAGATCGACCAGCCCCGGGTGCGCCACCCAGCCGCCGTCGTAGCCATCGCTCGCATCGCGCGCCTTGTCGCTGCGCACGCCGCCCATCGCCACTTCGTTCTTCTCCGGATCGTTCTTGATCGGGATCAGCGCAGACATGCCGCCAATTGCCGGCGCATTGCGCTTGTGGCAGGTCTTCAGCAGCAGCAGCGCGTAGGCACGCATGAAGGGCGAGGTCATGGTCACCCTGGCGCGGTCGGCCAGGCAGAAGTCCTTGTCCAGCTTGAACTTCTTGATGCAGCTGAAGATGTAGTCCCAGCGGCCGGCGTTCAGGCCGGAGCTATGCTCGCGCAATTCGTACAGGATCTCGTCCATCTCGAAGGCGGCCAGCACGGTTTCGATCAGCACGGTCGCCTTGATGGTGCCCTGCGGCAGACCCAGCTCGTTCTGCGTCATCACGAAGATCTCGTTCCACAGGCGCGCTTCCAGGTGCGACTCCATCTTCGGCAGATAGAAGTATGGACCGGCGCCGCGCGCCAGCTGCTCTTTCGCGTTGTGGACCATGAACAGCGCAAAGTCGAAGATACCGCCGGAGATGCGCTTGCCATCGACCAGCACATGCTTCTCGTCCAGGTGCCAGCCGCGTGGACGCACCACCAGGGTTGCGACCTTGTCGTTCAGCTGGTAGGACTTGCCGTTCTGTTCCAGCGAGATGGTCTTGCGCACGGCGTCCATCATATTGATCTGGCCGGAGAGCTGGTTATGCCAGTTCGGGGTGTTCGAATCCTCGAAGTCGGTCATATACGAATCGGCGCCCGAGTTCAGCGCATTGATCACCATCTTGCGCTCGACCGGACCGGTGATTTCCACGCGGCGGCATTCCAGCGCTTTCGGGATCGGCGCAATGGTCCAGTCGCCGTTGCGGATATGCGCGGTCTCGGCCAGGAAGTCCGGACGCTCGCCTTCATCCAGGCGCCTGGCGCGCGCCGCGCGCATGGCCAGCAGTTCCTGGCGGCGCGGCTCGAAGGCGCGGCTCAGTTTTGCGACCAGGGCCAGGGCTTCCGGCGTCAGAACCTTCTCGTAACCGGGCGCGATCTCGCCCTTGATTTCCATACCGGCTGGCAGTGCGATGCTCATGGTGTTCTCCAATGTGATGAGTAGAGCTTAGTTGTGCTTAGTTGGTAGTAGTGAATGATTTTTTCCAGTATATTGACTAAATACATAGGCAAACAGGACAAAAACGCACTTCATCTGTGCGTTTTTGTCACAGATCGGATTCCATGGGACAGTTCAGGCAGATTTCGACTTTCGTAGAAGTGGTGAACCGTGGCAGCCTGTCTGCGGCGGCGCGGGCCGAAGGCATCGCGCCGGCCATGATCGGGCGGCGGCTCGACGCGCTGGAGCAGCGGCTGGGCGTGAAGCTCCTGCAGCGTACCACGCGCAAGCTGGCGCTGACGGACGAAGGGGCCGCATTCCTTGAGGACTGTCAGCGTATCCTCGCGGAGCTGGAGAGCGCGGAAGCCGCCGTGGCCGAGCGCAGCGCGCGCGCCACCGGCCACCTGCTGATTTCAGCCCCGGCAGGCTTTGGGCGGCAGCACGTGGCGCCGCTGATCCCGTCCTTCCTGGCCGAGCACCGCGATGTGGCGGTCACGCTGAACCTGAACGACCGCGTCGTGGATATCATTGGCGAAGGCGTGGACGTGGCGATACGCATTGCCTCGCTGTCGGACTCCAGCCTGGTCAGCGTGAAGCTGGCCGACAATCACCGCGCCGTGGTCGGCACGCCCGCCTACCTGGCGCGCCATGGCTGTCCGCAGACGCTGGAAGAACTCGCGAAGCACAACTGCATGGCGATCAGCAGCGAAGGCAGCCAGCGCGGCTGGACCTTCCGCGAGGGCGGCAAGAACGTCACGCTGAAAGTAAGCGGCAATATGAGCTGCAACGATGGCGCCGTGCTGCACGACTGGGTCCTGGCCGGCAAAGGCCTGGCCTGGCGCTCGATGTGGGAAGTGGGCGGCGACATCGAAGCCGGCCGCCTGCGGACGGTGCTGGACAATTGCGCGGCGCCAGGCAACGACATCTACGCCGTCTTTGCCGAACGCCGCCACCTGCCCCTGCGCATCCGCCTCTTCGTCGATTTCCTGCGCCGCACCTACGCCCAGCCCGACTACTGGCGCAAAGGCTGAGCCCGTGTCTCAAATGGGGTCAGGTACGAAATGGTACACGAGCTGATGAATCATTTCGTACCTGCCCCCAAAATGCGGGCAAAAAAAATCCTCGGATTCCGAGGATTTTTTTGTCGTTTGATCCAGCTGTATTACAGCGGTTGGATGTTCGATGCTTGCTTGCCTTTTGGACCAGCGGTCACGTCGAAGGATACGCGTTGGTTCTCTTGCAGAGACTTGAAGCCGGCGCTTTGGATAGCCGAGAAGTGAGCGAACAGATCTTCGCCGCCTTCATCAGGGGTGATGAAACCAAAGCCCTTTGCGTCATTGAACCATTTTACGATACCAGTTGCCATTACAATTCCTATTACAGTTAAAAGAGCTTTCGCTCGTGATATCGTTTGAACCCAGCCATTACTACTGAATCTAAACGATCCCGCATTATACCCAATCGTGCGTCAAAAACACGTTCCTACGAAAATAAAAGCAGTTCTGTGCAAATTCGACGCATCCTTAAGTGATGTGTTATCACTATAGACAATATTTCCCTGCCACGTTTGAGAAAAATCAATCGTGCGGCTGCATTGAGAATTGTTTGTATGACAATTGCAACAGTTGCTCTACTTCTTGCTCAACTGTGGGCCATTCTTGCTGCCCAGCCATCAAGCCGCGCAGCTGTTGCTCGACCCGGCGGCAGTCGTCGCCGAAGGCCTTGAAGCCGAAGGAGCCGGCCGAGCCGGCAATCGAGTGCAGTGCATGATGCAACTGTTCGATATGAGGGACCGTAGCGCCGCCCTTGCACAGCGCCAGCGCATCGGCCACCGCCTGCAGGCGCTCCGGAATGCTGGCGGCATACCTGTCGCGCAGCGCCTGCAACCGGTCCTGGAAGGCAGGATCGGCGGGACGGCGCTCCGGCAGCGTGCTCATGGCTGTTACTTGGTCCCGAAAATGCGGTCGCCCGCGTCGCCCAGGCCCGGGATGATGTAGGCGTGTTCGTTCAGGTGCGAATCCAGCGACGCGCAATACATCTTCACGTTCGGATGCGACTTCTGGAACACTGCAACGCCTTCCGGCGCCGCTACCAGGGCCAGGAAGATGATCTGGTCATCCGGCACGCCGCGCTTTTTCAGCACATCGACCGCGTGGACTGCCGAGTTGCCGGTGGCAACCATCGGGTCGCACAGGATGAAAGTACGATCGACCAGGTCCGGCAGGCGCACCAGGTATTCCACCGGCTGGTGGGTTTCCGGATCGCGGAACACGCCGATGTGGCCGACGCGGGCCGACGGCACCAGGTTCAGCAGGCCGTCGCTCATGCCGATGCCAGCGCGCAGGATCGGCACCACGGCCAGCTTGCGGCCTGCGATCACCGGCGCATCGATGGTCATCAGCGGGGTTTCGATTTCGCGCGTCGTCAGCGGCAGGTCGCGGGTGATTTCATACCCCATCAGCAGGGTGATTTCCTTCAGCAATTCCCGGAAAGTGCGCGTTGACGTCGATTTGTCGCGCATGTGGCTCAGCTTGTGCTGGATCAGCGGATGGTCGGTGATGAAGAGGTTCGGGAAGCGCGGATCTTGTTTCATGTGGTCTTTTTACTATGAATTCGGTTTGTATGCCGCAATTATCCCAGCCAAGGGGAAGGCCTGTCTATGGTTCGGGCGGCAAAAACAGGGCGCTCACCTTGCGCGCCAGCTGGCTTACCGGGCCGTCCGCAGCGGACTGATACCATTGCACGCTGTAGTTCAGCGCTCCCACCACCATCAGGCGCGCCGCCCGCTGGTCGGTTGGCAGCAGGCCGGCGGCGTCCAGCTCGGCCATCACGATCTGCCATTGCGCGTCGTAGCGCTCCTTCTGCGCCCGCACCCGCTCCTTCAGCTCGGGACTCAGGCAGCGCCACTCGTACAGTAGCACGGGGATGAAATCATGCCCTTCGCCGAGCACCATTTCCAGGTGCGCCCGCGCCATCGCCTCGAATTTCTCGCGCGGCGCCAGCCGGCCGCCGGCAATCGCCTCGGCCGCCGGCAGGCTGGCCAGCAGGCCCTCCTCCATGACCGACGCCAGCAGATCCTGCTTGCTCTTGAAGTGGTAGAACGGGCTGCCCGACCGCATCCCCACCGCATCGGCAATGTCGCGCGTGGTGGTGCCGTCGTAGCCTTTCGCGCGGAACAGGCGGGCGGCCACGCGCAGCAATTCGCCGCGGCGGTTGGCATCGGTGGGCGGCAGGCGGGTCATGCGTTCTCGATCAGGGCACGCTGCAGGATGGCTTCGCACTGGATATTTGCCGGCAGGCGGCCGAATGCGCCGCCCGGTTCGCGCGCCAGCCGCGTCGCCACGAAGGCGTCGCTGACAAATGCCGGCGCGTGGCGCAGCAGCAGGCCGGCCTGCACCGCCAGCACGATGCGCTCGGCCAGCACACGGGCGCCGAATTCGTCGCCGTGGGCATTTGCCAGCTCGTTCATCAGATTATCGACAAAGCGCGTGTAGTCGGCATTGCCGCCGCCGGCCAGCGCCAGTTCGGCCGCCAGCACTTCGCGCGACTGCGGCGATTTGCTGAATGCACGCAGCAGGTCCAGGCACATCACATTGCCCGAGCCCTCCCAGATCGAGTTCACCGGCAGCTCGCGGTACAGGCGCGCCAGCGTGCTCTCTTCCACATAGCCGCTGCCGCCCAGCACCTCCATCGCTTCCGCGCCGAACGCAGGACCGCGCTTGCAGACCCAGTATTTGCCGGCCGGTGTCAGCAGGCGCGCCAGCATGGCCTCGGCCGGCTTGTCCATGTGGTCGAAGCAGCGCGCCAGGCGCATGGCAAAGGCGGTTGCCGCTTCCGATTCCAGCGCCAGATCGGCCAGCACATTGCGCATCAGCGGCTGTTCGGACAGCGGCTTGCCGAAAGCGCTGCGGCGGCGTGCATGGTGCAGGGCATGGGTCAGCGCCGCGCGCATGATGCCGGCCGAGCCGAGCACGCAATCGAGGCGGGTGTACGTGCCCATTTCCAGAATGGTCTGGATGCCGCGCCCCTGCTGGCCGAGCAGCCAGCCGTAGGCGCCGGTGAATTCCACCTCGGACGAGGCATTCGAGCGGTTGCCGACCTTCTCTTTCAGGCGCTGCACACGGATCTGGTTGCGCCCGCCGTCCGGCAGCAAGCGCGGCACCAGGAAGCAGGACAGCCCGGCGCTGCCCGCCTCCTCCGTCTGCGCCAGCACCAGGTGCGCATCCGACTGCGGCGCGGAGAAGAAGAATTTATGGCCGGTGATGCGGAACACATGCTCGCCCTCTGCGCCGAACAGGTCGCGCGCTTCGGACGGCGGCACCGGCTCGGCGCGCGTGGTATTGGCGCGCACGTCGGAACCGCCCTGCTTCTCGGTCATGCCCATGCCGATCAGCGCGCCGCGTTTCTGGTCCACCGGCAGCGGCCGCGGGTCATACACCCGCGACAGGATTTTCGGCAGCCAGCGCGCCGCCAGCACCGGCGTCTGCTTCAGCGCCGGCACGCTGGCGAACGTCATCGTGACCGGGCACTGCGAGCCGTTTTCCACCTGGCCGAAGAGGATGTAGCGCGCGGCCCGCGCCACCTGGGCATTGCCATGGTGCTTGTGCTCCCACGGCGACGCGTGCGAGCCGTTTTCGATCAGCAGTTCCATCAGCTTGTGCCAGGACGGGTGAAATTCCACCTCATCGATGCGCCGGCCATTCATATCGAAATTGCGCAGCTTCGGTGGATTTTCATTGGCCTGGCGCGCCAGGTCGAGAATATCGGAACTGCCCAGCTCCGCGCCCAATTCCATCAGCGAGGCCAGCGCGGAATGTCCGCCTTCGCGCTCCACCGCTTCGCGCAAAGCCACGTCGCAGGTAAACAGATTGACGTTTTCAAATGGCCGGACCTGGTTGAATACTTCATGGGTATCGAATCGGTTCATCTCGCCCTCTTCTAATGGTTGGTCTCCCAGCTTAAGGCTAGCCCATGAAACTATGCGAAGCAAGCAATTGCTTGGTGAAACTAATTCTCCAAAGAAACAATTAACTTTTCACCTGCGTGATTTTCCGTAGGTGACAACAAATTTCCTCAAAACATTGCCAGATATTGTTTTTTTTCATGTAATTGATACCAGTTCAGTGTTACATTTCTTTCTGATTAGTATCTCAGCGAAAGATTAGAGCGCAACAATGCTTTCCAGCTCACCGACAGTGCCTCCCCAACAGCCTCGCCAGGACATGGATTTCATCCTTGAAGAGGCCGGCGACATCGTCTTTCGTCTGAATATGCTGGGCCAGATCCTGTTTGCCAGCCGCCGCAGCGCCGCCCTGTTCGGCCGCGGCCACGAACTGGAAAGCCAGCCCCTGCTCTCCCTGATTTCCGAACTGGACCAGGCCGCCATGAAATCGGCGCTGGCCGAAGCCGTGCTGGCCAAGGGCGCGGTGCGCGTCGAAGTCCGCATGAAATCGCCCGAGCGCGATATCTGGTTCGAACTGCGCCTCTCCGTGTATGCCAACGCCGCCCGCGCCTATGAGGTGCTGATTGTCGGGCGCGACATGACGGACCAGCACACCACCGAAGAACGCCTGCGCCATATGGCGACCCACGATGCGCTGACCGAGCTGCCGAACCGCCTGCTGCTGTCCGACCGCATCCGCATGACGATCGCCCAGGCGCGCCGCTCCGGCCAGGGCTTTTCCGTGGCCACCATCGGACTGGATAGTTTCAAGAAAGTAAACGACGGCCTGGGCCACCCGGTCGGCGACGCCGTGCTGCGCATGGCTTCCCAGCGCCTGCGCAAGACGCTGCGCGATTCCGATACCCTGGCCCGTGTCGGCGGCGACGAATTCGTGGCCGTATTGCCCGGCACCTTCAACGAAGCCCAGATCAAGCTGGTGACCGGCCGCCTGCTGGCCACCCTGCAATCGCCGTTCGAAGTGGACCAGCACACCATCTATGTAGGCGCCTCGGTCGGCGTCTCGGTTTATCCGCAGCATGCCGAGGACGAAGTGCGCCTGGTGGCCATGGCCGACGCCGCCATGTCGCGCGCCAAGGAAACCGGCAAGGCGCGCTGCGTGGTCTATAGCCAGCGCCACAGCGGGCCGCCCGAACATGATATTTCGCTGGAAGCGGCCATGTTCCAGGCCGTGCGCGAAGGCGAATTCCTGCTGTACTACCAGCCGATCGTGAATGCGCAGTCACGCGAAATCGAGGGTTTCGAGACGCTGATGCGCTGGAAACACCCGTCCCTCGGCATGGTGCCGCCGGCCCGCTTCATCCCGATTGCGGAAACCAATGGCCTGATTAATTTGCTGGGCGCCTGGGCTTTGAAATCGGCTTGCGTCCAGCTAAAACAATTTGAGGAAGTTGCCAAGCGGCCACTTTATATATCTGTTAATATTAGTCCACGGCAATTCCGCAACGATAAATTCCTCGATGTTCTCGATGACGCAATATCTTTCTCCGGCCTGCCAGGCGAAAAACTGGTGCTGGAAATTACAGAAGGCACGCTGATGATCGATCCGGTCCACGCCGAAACGATCCTGAGCAAAATGGCCGACCGCAAGGCGCGCATTGCCATCGACGACTTCGGAACCGGTTATTCCTCGCTGGCTTATCTGAAACGCTTCCCGATTTCGGTACTGAAAATCGACCGTACCTTTATCCGCGACCTGCCGGGCTCCGACAAGGACGCTGCGATCTGCAACGCCGTGCTGGACCTGGCCAAGCACCTGGACCTGTCCGTGGTGGCCGAAGGCGTGGAAACCGAAGAACAGTACGAGTACATCGAGCAACGCGGCTGCCAGTACATCCAGGGCTACCTGACCGGCAAGCCGATGGCCGCGCACACCGCACTGGCTGCCCTCAAGGAACGCACCTACGCGGCGCTGATGCCCGCCGCCGAACACCACCAGGTGGCCCAATGACCGCTACGGCGCGCAGCCCGCTGGGCGAACAGACCCTGTCCCTGCTGTGGGAGCGCACCCGCCTGCAAGGCGATATGCCGGGCTTTGCCAAAGCCATCACCTCCATCCTCGGCGCCATGCGCGGCGAGGATGATTCCGAATTCAATATGACGCGCACCGTGCTGTCCGATCCGGTGCTGACGCAAAAGGTGCTGCGCCTGGCCAACAGCGGCATGTATTCGGCATTCGGCCAGCATGTGAACACCGTCAGCAAGGCGGTGCTGGTACTGGGCACGGATGCCATCGGTCACCTGGCGCTGGGCCTGAAGCTGATCGAAGAGCTGTCCGTCGCCTCGCCCGATTCCGGCCTGGCGCATATTGAAATGGAAAAGGCGGTGCTGGCGGGGATCGTGGCGCGCGAGGTGTCCGCGTCCGCCGAAAGCAAGCACGCCGAAGAAGCCGTGGTCTGCTCCATGCTGCAGACGCTGGGCCGCATGATGGTCACCTTCTACATGCCGGAACGCTGGACCGAAATGCAGCGCCGCTCCGGCCTCGGCAAGGAAGACGCGGCGGCAGACGAAGTGCTTGGCCTGTCGCTGCAGGAAGTCGGCCGCGCGGCGGCAAGCCACTGGGGCCTGCCATCCAACCTGCTGGCCGGGATGCGCGTTTTCGATCCGCCGGAAGAAGGCGCAAGCGTCAGCCATGAAGACTGGGTGGCCGGCGTATCGACCATGTCCACCATGTGCGCCGGCGCGCTGTGGCACGACGACGAGGACGGCGCGGCGGAAGTGAAGCGCCTGACCGAACGCTATTCCGGCATGATCGGCGTCAGCACCGACAAGCTGGCGCAGGCCATCGAGCAGGCCAAGGTGGCTGCGGCCGCGGATCTTTCGATCGCGCCGCTGTCCAAGCCGGCCGAGCGCCGCGCGAAAGCGCTGGCCAAGACGCGCCAGCGGGTACAGGGCAATAACGTTCTGCTCAGCGGCCTGGCCGATATGCGCGACGTATTCGACACCGCCAGCTCCGGCCAGATGGTGCAGATCGCGCTGGAAAGCGTGTACAAGGGACTGGATTTCTCGCGCGCCGTGGCTTTCGTGCGCAACCGCCGCGAGGGCAAGTATTCGGCCCGCATCAGCTTCGGCGAAGGCGTGCGCGAACGCATGGGCGAGATGACTTTCGAGGATGCCTACGAACCGAACGTGTTCCATGCGGCGCTGAACAGCGACCGCGTGATCTTTATCGAGAATGCGCGCGATCCGAAGTTTGCGGCGAAGCTGCCGGCGTGGTGGCGCAATACCATGTCCGACGCGCGCAGCTTTGTGATCCTGCCCTTATGCTCGAACGGCCAGCCGACCGGCTTCCTGTACGGCGACTGGGACGATTCCTTCCCGCCGATCCAGCTCAGCCCGACCGAGTTCTCGCTGCTGAACGATATGCGCAACCTGGTGATGAAGGCGGTGGAGCGCCGCCATCAGGCCGAGCCGGCCAGCAAGACCGCGGCCTAAGCAGCACCTCGCGGCGCTAAGCAGCGCTTGCGCTGTCGCCCTTCTGCCAGTGGAAGGATAGCGCGGCAGCCAGCGCGCCCGCGGCAACCAGCCCTGCCGCCACGTAGTACACCGACTCCGGCCCCATCGAATCCCAGCACCTGGTCAGGAACAGCCCGCCCAGCGTGCCGCCCAGTCCATACGACACGCTGATATACAGCGCCTGCCCCCTCGCCTGCAGCGGCCCGGCAAACCAGCGCTGCATCGTCACCACCGACGAGGAGTGATGCAGCGCGAACGTCGCCGCGTGCATCAGCTGCGCCACCACCAGCAGCGGCAGCGCATGCGGATTGGCGCCCATCATCGCGAAGCGCACCACGCCGAAACCGAAACACAGGAACATCAGCTTCTTCGCGCCCCAGCGTTTCAGCAGCGGCGCCTGCCAGTAGAACAGCGCCACTTCTGCCACCACGCCCAGCGACCACATCACGCCGGTCACCGCCTTGCTGTAGCCGTGATGCTCCAGGTACAGCGAATAGAAGGTGTACAGCGAGGTGTGCGCAGCCACCATCAGCGCGGTCGAGGCAAAGAAGGCGATCACCTCGCGCTTGCGCAGCACCGCCAGCAGCGACGGCTGTTCGCCCTTGTGCTGCATGCGCGGCACCTCGCGCAGGTGGAAGGCGGCGCCGATCACGCACACCAGCAATGCACCCGCCACCGGCAGCAGCGCTTCGTTTCCCCACCAGTCCATCGCGTATGAGGCCAGCATCACGGTCACGATGAAGCCGATCGAGCCCCACAAGCGCAGACGCCCGTAATGCGTGAGGTCGCCGCGCATCTCGGAAATCATCAGCGCCTCGCAGATCGGACCCTGGGCGCTGGTGAACAGGTTGAGGAAGACCATGGCCGCGAAATAGGCGGCGAAGGTCGAGCCGAAGTAGAAGCCGGTAAAGGCGGTCAGCGCCAGGCAGCCCGTGAGGCGCAGCACGAAGACGCGGCGCTCGCTATGGTCCGCGACATAGCCCCACAGATTGGGACCGAAAATGCGCAGCACCTGGATCAGGGACATCAATACGCCGATTTCCGCCACCGACATGCCCCTGCCGCGGAAGAACAGCGAGGCATAGGACGAGAAGGTGCCGGCGTATGCGTAGTAACAGAAGAGGAAGAGCGCGAAACCGAATGACTGGGCGGGCATTACTTCCTGGCGATGTCCGGCGTCGTGACGCTGACGTCACCGCACTGTGCGCGGTACATCAGGGCATGGTCCATCAGCACCAGGGCCAGCATCGCTTCCGCGATTGGCGTGGCGCGGATGCCGACGCAAGGATCGTGGCGGCCGAAGGTCTCGACCACGACCGGATTGCCGTCCTTGTCGATGGAGCGGCGCGGCGTCCGGATCGAGGAAGTCGGCTTGATGGCGATGGACACGGTGATGTCCTGGCCGGTCGAAATGCCGCCCAGTACACCGCCTGCATTATTGCCGACGAAGCCTTCCGGCGTCAGCTCGTCGCCGTGCTCGGAGCCGCGCTGGGTAATGCAGTCGAAGCCGGCGCCGATCTCCACGCCCTTGACGGCGTTAATGCCCATCATGGCGTAAGCGATATCCGCATCCAGCTTGTCATAGATCGGCTGGCCCAGGCCGACCGGCACGTTGCGCGCCACCACGTCGATACGTGCGCCGATGGAATCGCCGGCCTTGCGCAGGTCGTCCATATAGCCTTCCATGCGCGCAATCAGCGCCTCATCGGCGGTCGCTGCAAAGAAGGGATTGCACGGCACGTATTCAAAACCCTGGAACGGCACCTCGATCTCGCCCAGCTGGCTCATGCAGCCCGCGAACTCGATGCCGTACTGGTGGTTCAGCCATTTCCTGGCAATCGCTGCGGCGCCCACCACCGGCGCGGTCAGGCGCGCCGAGGAACGGCCGCCGCCGCGCGGATCGCGCACGCCGTATTTGTGCCAGTAGGTGTAGTCTGCGTGGCCAGGACGGAAGCTTTCGGCGATATTGCCGTAGTCCTTGCTGCGCTGGTCTTCATTCCTGATCAGCAGCGCGATCGGGGTGCCGGTCGTGACGCCTTCATAGACACCGGACAGGATCTGCACCGTGTCCGGCTCCTGGCGCTGCGTTACGTGGCGCGACGTGCCCGGCTTGCGGCGGTCCAGCTCGGGCTGGATGTCCACTTCCGATAGCGGCAGGCCCGGCGGGCAGCCATCGATCACGCAACCGATCGCGGGACCGTGGGATTCGCCAAACGTGGTAACGGTGAACAGCTTGCCAAAGGTATTGCCGGACATATCGAGGATCGCATCTGATGGGGAACTCCCTATTCTACCGCGTCCGGCGTGGGCGAACCAGCCACGCTTTTGATGACCAGAAGCTACAAAAATGTTAAAACTTGCATAAAGCAATCAGTTGGCAGTTGGGAAATTGTTTAAATGGTCGTTCTCTTGTTGAATTCGCTATATACTTAATTCCGAAAGAACACCGATACCCTTTGGAGAAGCTTACACATGCCCCAATCGATCCCGCCCCTTGACCACGGCAAGGACGATCAGGATGATCTGGTATTCTTGGAAGAGCAGACCGCTCAGCCAGCCACTTCCGCTCAGCGCAAAGTTTGGCGCGTGATGATTATCGATGACGACGAGGACGTCCATTCGACGACCACGTTCGCGCTGGGCAATCTGGACATGCAGCACCGTCCCCTCGAGTTCGTGCATGCCTATTCCGCGGCGCAGGCCCGCGAGCTGCTGAAGCATGAACAGGAAATCGCCGTGATCCTGCTTGACGTCGTCATGGAGCAGGATGACGCCGGTTTGCACCTGGTGCGCTACATCCGCGAGACCATGAAGCTGAGCGACGTGCGCATCATCCTGCGCACCGGCCAGCCCGGCTATGCGCCGGAGATCGATGCGATCCGCGATTTCGACATCAACGATTACAAGACCAAGTCCGAGCTGACCCGCATCAAGCTGTTCACCACGGTCACGTCGGCCATCCGTTCTTACGAACAAATCCGCAACATCAACGAGAGCCGGCACGGCCTGGACCGCGTGCTGTCCGCCAGCACCGAGCTGATGGCGCTGCACGGCATGCAGAACTTCGCCAGCGGCGTGCTGACGCAGGCGGCGGAAGTGCTGTCGCAACAGGCCAATGGCGTGATGTGCATCCAGGAGTGTCCGGATGCGGGCCTGCACAATCTGGTCGTGGTCGCGACCACCGGCAAATATCACCAACTGGCAAACACCCAGCTCACGGCGCGGGACGAGCCGCGCGTGCACGAGGCGCTGGAGCACTGCCTGGCTGCGCGCCGGAATATCTATGGTCCGGATTTCGTGACCCTGCATTTTGCAGGCAAGGCAAGCCATACCTTTGTCGCCTTCCTGGATGTGGCGCATCCGGCATCCGAACTGGAACAGGGACTGCTGGACGTCTTCTGCAGCAACGTCGCGGTGGGACTGGAGAATGTGGAGCTGGTGTCGCACCTGCACACGGCGGCCTTCTACGATACGCTGTCCAAGCTGCCGAACCGCACGCGCCTGATCGAGATCCTCGATGCGACGCTGGCCGGACCGGCCAAGCAGGATGCCACCCTGTCCCTGGTCGATCTGGACCACTTCGCGGAAACCAACGACGCGCTGGGCCATGAGTTCGGCGACGTGCTGCTGGCCTCCGTCGCCTCGCGCTTGAAGAACAGCCTGGGACAACAGCTGACCGTGGCGCGCATCGGCGGCGACATCTTCTGCGTGCTGGGCGATGCAGCGCAAGTCAACCCAGCCAATATTCTCTCGCTGTTCGCCAAGCCGTTCAGCATCGAAGGCCAGGACGTGCAGCTGACCGCGACCCTGGGCCTGGTGCGCCTGTGCGAACACGATGGCAGCGGCGCCGATGCGCTGAAGGATGCGGACATCGCACTGAAACGCGCCAAGACACAGCAGCGTGCCGGCCACTTCTATTTCTCGCGCAGCATGGGCGTGGAGATCCGCGAACGCGTGCGCATGATGCATGCGCTGCGGACCGCGTTCGGGCAGAACCAGCTGTTCGTGGTGTACCAGCCGCAGATCGACCTGGCCACACGCCGTCCGGTGGGCGCCGAAGCCCTGCTGCGCTGGCAGACGCCGGACGGCAAATTCGTGTCGCCGGACCGCTTCATTCCGATTGCCGAATATTCCGGCCTGATCATCGACCTTGGCGAATGGGTGATGCACACCGCCTGCCGCGAGCTGGTGCGCCTGCGCGATGCGGGACACCAAGACTTCACGATCTCGATCAACGTATCGCAGGTGCAGTTCCGCCATCCGCTGTTCCTCGACACGCTGAAGCGCGCGCTGGAGGAGACCGGTGCGCCGCCTGAATACGTGGAGCTGGAGATTACCGAGTCGATGGCGATGGAAGAGCCGGATATGCTGATCAAGATGCTGCACCAGATCAAGCAGACTGGCGTCAGCATTGCCATAGACGATTTCGGCACCGGCTTCTCGTCGCTGTCGTATCTGCAGCGTTTGCAGATCGACCGTTTGAAGATCGACCGCGCTTTCGTCACCGAGATTACGCAGTCGGCGCGCGGCAGCAGCATTGCCGAGATGGTGATCCAGCTGGGACGCAACCTGGACCTGGCCGTGATTGCCGAAGGGGTGGAAGACGAGCGCCAGGCGCAGATCCTCGAAAACCTCGGCTGCCCGCTGGGACAGGGCTTCCTGTTTGCCCGTCCGATGACCGGCATCGCCCTCGAAGGCTGGCTGAATAACGACGCCCTCGCCGGCGTCGCCTGAGTGCCGCCCCGGCACCAGGAAGCGCTGCGCCAGGCGCCGGCCTGGCTGCCCGAAATTGCCGCTCCGCTGGGCGTCGCCGTTTCGGGCGTGGACGGCCGGTGATGGCGCATATGCTGGCCACCGGCGTGTCAGCGATAGCGCTGGACGCATGGGCGCGCTGGTCAATCTGGCACGCGCAGTGCCGGAACGCGGCCCGGACCCCAGCCCCGATGCGCTGATACGCGACCGCTACGCCGCCTGTGCGCCAACCGTTTCCTGCCGCGTCCCAAGGAGCGCCTATCCACGCTGGACGACCGCGAACTGGCCGCCCTGCTCGCCGCAGCGCTCTGCTCCCCACCGGCAGCTGCACCCGCGGCGTTGCGCAGCGCCGCCCAACGTGTGCTCGGCACTGCCGGCTTCTTCGAATGGGACTCCGGCCCGGACCACTCGGCACCGTCTGCAAAATGAAAACGCCACCCGCAGGTGGCGTTCGCGTTGCGCGGCGAGGCCCGGCGCCGATCAGCTTTCGGACTTCTCTTCTTCCTCGGCCGGCCAGTCGCGGATATACGCCTTCAGCATGCGATTCTCGAAGCTCTGCGCTTCCAGCACCGCACGCGCCACGTCATAGAACGAAATCACGCCCAGCAGCGTTTTCGCATTCATCACCGGCAGGTAGCGTGCATGCTTTTCGAGCATGATGCGGCGCACCTCGTTGACTTCCGTATCCGGCGTCACCGTAATCGGATGGTCCTCCATGTGCTTGCGCACCGTGCCGCCGCCGACCGAACCCTGGTTCGCGTGCAGCGCCTTGAGCACTTCGCGGAAGGTCAGCATGCCGACCAGATCGCCGTACTCCATCACCACCAGCGAGCCGATATCCTTCTCGGCCATCGTGTTGGCGGCTTCCACAAGGGGCTGATCCGGCGAAATCGTGTAGAGGATATTGCCTTTGACTTGAAGAATTTCGGAGACTTTCATTTTGGGCCGTCCTGTCCGCAGTGAATGGGTTTTGTTTTATTGTAAGCCTTACGAGGGAATGTAGCTTATACGTGGCAAAAAATCCAGTTTTGTGCATAATCAAACAACAACACTATTCACCAGAGTGATAACATGAGTGGACCCAAGTACCCCGGCTTCGACACCCTATCCCTGCATGCAGGCGCGGCGCCCGATCCAGCAACCGGCGCGCGCGCCACCCCGATCCACTTCACCTCATCCTTTGCCTTCCGCGATTCCGACCACGCGGCCGCGCTTTTCAACATGGAGAGTGCGGGCCACGTCTATTCGCGCATCAGCAACCCCACCAACGCCGTGCTGGAAGAGCGCATCGCGGCGCTGGAAGGCGGCGTGGCCGGAATTGCCGTCGCCAGCGGACAGGCGGCCATGCACCTTGGCCTCTCGACCATCGCCGGCGCCGGCTCGCACATCGTCGCCTCGCGCGCCCTGTACGGCGGCTCGCACAACCTGCTCGCCTACACGCTGAAGCGCTTCGGCATCGAGACCAGCTTCGTCGATCCACGTTCATTGGACGCATGGCGCGCTGCGATTCGTCCCAACACCAAGGCGCTGTTTGCCGAAGCGCTGGGCAATCCGGGGCTGGACGTGCTGGATATGCCATCCGTTTCAGCCATTGCGCATGAAGCGGGCCTGCCGCTGATGGTCGATTCCACCTTTGCCACGCCTTACCTGCTGCGCCCCTTCGACCACGGCGCCGACCTGGTGTTCCATTCCGCCACCAAATTCCTGTGCGGGCATGGCACGGCCATCGGCGGTCTGCTGGTCGATGGCGGCACCTTCGACTGGCAAGCCGCCTACGACCGCAGCGGACGCTTTGCCGAACTGTGCGAACCGTATGAAGGCTTCCACGGCATGGTCTTCACGGAAGAATCGACCGTGGCGCCGTTTGCCCTGCGCGCGCGGCGCGAGGGATTGCGCGACTTCGGCGCGGTGATGTCGCCGCATAATGCGTTCGCCATCCTGCAGGGGATCGAGACATTGAGCCTGCGCATGGAGCGGCATGTGGCAAATACGCGCAAGGTGGTGGCGTTCCTGCTGTCGCAGCCGGCGGTGGAATCGATTGCCTACCCTGAACTGGACTCGCACCCGGACCATCTGCTGGCGCAGCGCCTGCTGCCGCGCGGCTGCGGTGCGGTGTTCTCGTTCACGCTGAAGGGCGACCGCGCGGCGGGCAAGCGCTTTATCGACAGCCTCAAGGTGTTCTCGCATCTGGCCAATGTCGGCGACGCCAAATCGCTGGTAATTCATCCGGCATCGACCACCCACTTCCGTATCCCGGCGGAGCAGCTCCCGGCTTGCGGTATTGCTGAGGGCACGATTCGGCTGTCCGTCGGACTGGAGGACGTGGACGACCTGATTGAAGACCTGGCGCGCGGACTGAAAATGTCGCAGAAGGGAGCCTGAAGATGCTGCTGAACGGAGCTTATTGCTACACCGGCGGCAAGGCCTTCGATGCTTTCCTGCCCTGCGTGGTGTTGCTGCATGGGGCGCAGAACGACCATTCGGTGTGGGCGCTGCAGTCGCGCTACCTGGCGCACCATGGCTACGGGGTGCTGGCGCTGGATTTGCCGGGGCATGGACGCAGTGCGGGTCCGGCTTTGCGCACGGTGGAAGAGATGGCGGACTGGGTGCTGGCGGTGATGGCGGCGGCGGGGGTGCCGCGGGCGGCGCTGGTGGGGCACAGCATGGGTTCGCTGATTGCGCTGGAGGCGGCGTATCGCGCGCCGGAGCGGGTATCGCGGCTGGCCTTGCTGGGATCGACGTGGCCGATGAAGGTATCGGATACGCTGCTGGATGCGGCGCTCAATGACGAGCAGGCGGCGATCGACATGGTGAATATCTGGTCGCATTCTTCGTGGGCGCAGAAGCCTTCCTGTCCAGGGCCCGGATTCTGGGTGAGCGGCATGTCGCAGCGGCTGATGCAGCGCATTGCGGCGCAGGGCGAGCCGCGGCTGTTTCATACCGATTTCAGTGCGTGCAATGGCTACCGGAACGGCGAGGTGGCGGCGCGTTCAGTGCAATGCCCCGTCCTTTTCATCAACGGTGCGAAAGACATGATGACGCCGGCCCGCTCGGCCAAGGCGCTGATGGCCGCCCTGCCCGACGCCCGCGTCGCCACGGTGGACGCCGGCCACCAGATGATGGCCGAACAACCCGACGCCATCCTGGCCCAGCTCGTGTCCCACCTGGGTGCGGACGCTGTTTGAGACATGGGCCCGGGTCCCGTCTGGCGCCTGCCGCCAGCTGGTCTAGCTAGAGAAGTGGCTGGCGAGGGGGGTGGCGAGGCCGGATTCGACGGCGTCTTCGACCTGGCGGGCGAGGATGGCGGCTTCGTGGCGCATCTGGCGGTCGGCGTCGTTGTCGCTGTCGGCCGCGGCGCCGGCGTTGACCGCCATGCCGCCGAAGACGAACAGGCGATAGACGTCGGCCAGCGTAAGCCTGTCCAGGTTAGCCAGCAATACCCAGTTGTCGCCGCCTTCGCTGACCCGCTTGCCGCGCTGCACGCGCGACGGCGGCGTCACTTTCACGCGGCCGACCCAGCCCTGGGCCAGCATCTTGTCCAGCAGCCCGTCCATTTCATCGAAGCCGAGACGGGTGCGGACGCGGATCTCGGCCGCGCTGACCAGGGCATTGTCGGCCTCCTCGCGCGCCTCATGCAGCACCTTCAGTACCGCCATCGCATCGATAAACGCGCCGCCCGGTGGCGCATCGTGCCACCAGCGCTCGTATTTCACCACCGGCAGCGCGGCCGTCAGCAGCGCACCCACCAGCGTAATCAGCCAGGATACGTAAATCCACAGCAGGAACAGCGGCAGCGCCGCCAGCGCGCCGTAAATCTTCGAATACGTCGGCACCTGCGAAATGAAGACGGCAAATCCGCGCTTGGCCAGCTCGAACGCCACCGCCGCCAGCACCCCGCCGCACACCGCGTCGCGCCAGTCCACGTTCCGGTTCGGCACCGTGATGTAGAGGAAGGTAAAGCCCAGCGTGGTCAGCACCACCGACAGCAGCGTATAGAACAGATCCCCGAAAATATTCCCGACCAGGCTTGTCGTGGCCGAGAACAGGTGGGTGGACAGGGTAATCGATACGCCAATCACCAGCGGCCCCAGCGTAATCAGCGCCCAGTACACGAGAATGCGCTTGGTCAGCCGGCGCGGCGCCTTCACGCGCCAGATGCGGTTGAACACGCGCTCGATGGTGCCCATCATGGCGACGGACGTGAACATCAGCGCCACCGCGCCGACCACCGAAAGGCGCGTCGCCCGGCTCGCGAAATTGGTAAGGTAGCTGAGAATGGTGTTCGAAATCTCTTTCGGCATCACGCTCTGGATGAAGTACGCCTCCAGCGCGGTGCGGAAGGTCTTGAACATGGGGAAGGTGGTGAAGATCGCCAGCGCGATCGTCAGCACCGGCACCAGCGCAAATACCGTGGTGAAGGTCAGCCCGCCCGCCACCTGGGGCAGGCTTTCTTCGCGCAGGCGGCGGCGCGCGAAGCGGAACAGGTCGCGGATTTCGGACCAGGACAGCTCGCGCAGCTCGGCCACGGCCTTGCCGCAGCCGCGGGAAACATAGGTAATTGCGGACTTTAAAACCATTATTCGAGTTATTTGTGCTTGTTGCAGGCCTGATTATGCGACGGTTTATAACAATCGCTAAAGGGCAATATAATAACAATGATGAACCGACCTAACCTGATTATTCTCGTATTGTTCTATTCCCGGCACGGCGCCACGCGCAAACTGGCCGAATTGATCGCCCAGGGCATCGAAAGCGTGCCTGGCTGCGACGCGCGCCTGCGCACCGTGCCGGCCGTATCGACCGTGACCGAAGCCACCGCGCCGGATGTGCCGCCCGACGGCGCGCCCTACGTGGAACTGGAAGACCTGCGCGAATGCGCCGGCATCGCCGTCGGTTCGCCGACCCGCTTCGGCAATATGGCCTCGGCCATGAAGTATTTCTGGGACGGCACCTCGGCCGAGTGGCTGTCCGGCACCCTGTCCGGCAAGCCGGCCTGCGTCTTCACCTCCACCGGCAGCCTGCACGGCGGCCAGGAATCGACGCTGCTGTCGATGATGATCCCGCTCATGCACCACGGCCTGATGATCCTCGGCCTGCCATACACCCATCCCGAACTGATGACCACCGCCAGCGGCGGCTCGCCTTACGGCGCCAGCCACTGGTCCGGCCTGGACGGCAAAAAACCGATTACCGATGACGAGAAACGCCTGTCCGTGGCCCTCGGCCGCCGCCTGGCTGAAACCGCCGTCAAGCTGCAGGGGGCATGATGGGGGCCGGCAAACATAAATTCTTCCACTGGGGCGCCATCGGCAGCATGCTCGCGCTGATCCTGTGGTGCGTGCTGTGGGAGACCGTGCTGTCGCCGCTCAAGCCGGGCGGCTCGTGGCTGGTCATCAAGGCCGCGCCGCTGCTGATCCCCCTGGCCGGCATCATCAAGCGCGACCTGTACACCCTGCAGTGGACCTCGATGATGGTCCTGCTCTACTTCACCGAAGGCGTGGTGCGCGGCTGGAGCGACAAGACCATGCCCTGGCTGGGCTGGGGCGAAGCGGCCATCGTGGTGATCTACTTCCTGTGCGCGATCCTCTACGTGGCGCCATACAAGAAGGCCGCCAGGCGCGCAGCCAAGGAGCTGCTGGACAAGGTCAACTCCAACTCCGTGAAATGATGCATACCGGCTTCCTCGACCACTGCCGCCAGCTACTGGGCGATGCGCATGTGCTGACCGGGGAAGCCGATATGGCGCCCTTCCTGCGCGACTGGCGCGGACGGTTCACCGGCAAAGCGCTGGCCGTGCTGCGTCCCGGCTCGGTGCAGGAAGTGGTGTACGCCGTGCGCGCCTGTGCCGATGCGCGCGTGCCCATCGTACCGCAGGGTGGCAATACCGGCCTGGTACTGGGCAGCGTGCCGGACGCCGGCGGCCAGGCGGTAGTGCTGTCGCTGGCGCGCCTGAACAAGGTGCGCGCCGTCGATCCGCTCAACCGCACCATGACGGTGGATGCCGGCTGCATCCTGCAGGCGGTGCAGGATGCAGCGGCAGCGCATGGCTGCCTGTTTCCGCTCTCGCTGGCGGCCGAAGGCAGCTGCACCATCGGCGGCAATCTCTCCACCAATGCGGGCGGCACGGCCGTTCTGCGCTACGGCAATACGCGCGAGCTGTGCCTCGGCCTGGAAGTGGTCACGCCGCAGGGCGATATCTGGTCCGGCCTGCGCGGCCTGCGCAAGGATAATACCGGCTACGACCTGCGCGACCTGTTCATCGGCGCCGAAGGCACATTGGGCATCATTACCGGCGCAGTGCTGAAGCTGTTCCCGCAGCCGAAAGCCAGCATTACCGCCCTCGCCGCCCTCGCCTCCCCGGCCGACGCGCTGCGCCTGCTGTCCATCATGCAGGACCGCTGCGGCGCCAGCCTGACGGGCTTCGAGCTGATGTCCGGCTTCTGCCTGCAACTGGTGCACAGGCACTTCCCGCAACTGCCGCAGCCCTTCCCGGGCCACGCCCAGTATGTGCTGCTGGAGCTTTCCAGCAGCGAGTCGGAAGCCCATGCGGTCGCGCTGCTGGAAAGCGCCATCGGCGCCGCACTGGATGCGGCCGTGATTCAGGACGCCGTGGTGGCCACCTCGGTGGCGCAATCGCTGGCCCTGTGGCAGGTGCGCGAGCACATCCCGCTGGCCCAGGCGGCGGACGGCAAGAACATCAAGCACGATATCTCGCTGCCCGTGTCGGCCATCGCCGACTTTATCGGCCATACGGAACCGCTGCTGCAGCATGCTTTCCCCGCTTGCCAGCTGGTCTGCTTCGGCCACCTCGGCGACGGCAATCTGCATTTCAACGTAGCGCCGCCGCCCGGCATTTCGCATGAGGACTTCCTCGCCAGCCAGGAAGCCGTGAACCGCGTGGTGCACGACAATGTGGTGGCCTACGGCGGCTCGATCTCGGCCGAACACGGCATCGGCGCCCTGAAGCGCGACGAACTGGCGCGCTACAAGTCGCCGGTGGAGCTGCAAATGATGCGCGCCATCAAGGCGGCCCTGGATCCCCTCGGTATCATGAATCCGGGGAAGATCCTATGAACACACTACTACTGCTTGCACTCAGCCTGCCGCCCGGCGCCGCGGACCAGGTCCACAAATGCACGCTGGACGGCAGGGTCACCTACAGCCAGACGCCCTGCACGGCAGGCCAGTCCTCGGTGCTGAAGGTGCCGGCCGCAGCGCCGGCCGATCCGAACGCAAAGGCCGACCTGGCGCGCCAGCAGCGCATGTCGAAGGACATGCAGGCCGAGCGCGAAAAGCGCGAAGCCCGCCAGTCGCGCGACGATGCGCTGGCCGAGCGCGCGGCTGCCACGCGCCGCGGCAAATGCCGGAAGCTGAAGCAGGACCAGAAATGGGCTGAGGAAGATGCCCGCGGCGCCCTGCTGCAGCACGTGGAACGGGCGCAGATCAAGGCCCGGCGCGCCGCCGAGCGCTACAAGCTGGAATGCGGCGGCTGACGCAGGCTGCGGCGCTGCGGCGCCTTTCGCGCTGGCTGCTGGCCGGCGAATGGCGCGCCCATCCCGTCCGCGCGCTGGTGGCGGTTGCCGCCATTGCGGTCGGCGTGGCCCTGGGTTTTGCCATTCATCTCGTGAATGCGGCGGCGCTGAATGAATTCTCCGCAGCGGTGCAAACCCTGTCCGGCCAGGCCGACCTGCAGGTCGGCGGCAGCGAGCCCTTTATCGATGAAGCGGTCTATCCCCGGCTGGCCGAACGCCGGGGCGTGGAAATCGCCTCGCCGGTGCTGACTTTCGACGCCACGCTGCCAGGCCGCCAGCAGCCGCTGAAGATCCTGGCACTGGACGTATTCCGCGCCGGCCATGTAACGCCCGCCCTGATCGGCATTCCGGAGGGCGACGCCGCTTACGATACCGTGGCCGACGACGCCATTTTCCTGTCGCCGGCCGCCATGGAGTGGCTGGGCGTTCGCAGCGGCGGCAAGGTGGAATTCCAGTCCGGCACGCAGCGCCTGCAACTGCGCGTGGCCGGCAGCGTGCCCGGGGCGCGCGCCGGCCAGCGCATCGGCGTGATGGACATCGGCGCGGCGCAATGGGGCTTCCGCCAGCTCGGCAAGCTGTCGCGCATCGACCTGCGCCTGCACAGCGGCGAGGACCGCGCAGCCTTTCGGACCGCCCTGGCGCGCGAACTGGAACGCGATCATCCCGGCCGCTTCCGCGTCTCCAGCCCGAACGACGAAGCGCAGGATACGCGCAGCGGCAATGTCAGCCGCGCCTATCGCGTAAATCTCAGCGTGCTGGCGCTGGTGGCGCTGTTTACCGGCGCCTTCCTCGTGTTCTCATCGCAGGCCCTGTCCGTCATGCGCCGCCGCGGACAGTTTGCGCTGCTGCGCGTGCTGGGCCTGGAGCGCAAGCAGCTGCTGCGCCAGGTGCTGCTGGAAGGCGCCGCGCTTGGCATCGCCGGTTCCCTGCTGGGTATCGCAGGCGGCTACGCCATCGCCGTGGCTTTGCTGCGCGCCTTTGGAGGCGACCTGGGCGCCGGCTATTTCTCGGGCGTGCAGCCGCAGCTCCAGTTCGCGCCTGTCGCCGCGCTGGTGTATTTCGCTACCGGGCTGGCCGTCGCCATCCTCGGCGGCGCAGCACCGGCGATCCAGGCATCGCGCGGCCGGCTGGCCGTGGCCCTGAAGTCCGGCACCGACGAAGTGGCCCTGAGCCGTCTGGCGCGCCCCTGGCCCGGCCTGGCCTGCCTCGCCGTATCGGCCGTGCTGACCCAGGCGCCGCCGGTTTATGAGCTGCCCATCTTCGGTTACCTGTCCATCGCGCTGATGCTGCTTGGCGCCATCGCGCTCATGCCGCGCCTCTCGGCCATCGTGTTCCAGGCGGCGCAGGCGCGCTGGCGTACCCGCCGCACAGTGCCCGCACTGGCGCTGGCGCGGCTGGCGAATGCGTCCGGCCAGGCCGGCATTGCGCTGGGCGGCGTGCTGTCCAGCTTTAGCCTGATGGTGGCAATGGCGATCATGGTGTCCAGTTTCCGCGTATCGGTGGACGAATGGGTGCAGCAACTGCTGCCCGCCGACCTGTACGTGCGCACCTCCAGCAGCGGCGCGACCGCCCTGCTCACGCCGGCCGAGCAGGATGCCTTGCGCGCCACGCCCGGCATCGGCCGCATCGAATTCCTGCGCACGCGCCCTCTGTCGCTGGCAGCCGAGCGGCCCAGCGTGATCCTGCTGGCGCGCGACCTGAACCCGGCGCAGATCGAACGCACGCTGGTGCTGGCCGGACCGGTGGTTGCGCCGCCGCCCGGCCGTACGCTGCCGCAGGCCTGGGTCACCGAAGCGATGGTCGATCTGTACGGCGTGCGCGCGGGCGGCACGCTGCGCCTGCCGCTGGCGGGCGCGCAGCATGAATTCCATATTGCCGGCGTCTGGCGCGATTACGCGCGCTCCACCGGCGCCGTGATGATCGGCCGCAGCGACTATGTCGCGCTGACCGGCGACCGCGAGGCCGGCGATGCCGCGCTCTGGCTGGCGCCGGACGCTAATGCCGCGCAGGTGCAGGCCGCCCTGCGCCGCCTGCCGTTTGGCGGCCTGCTCGAGCTGACCGCGCCGGGCGAAATCCGCCAGCGCACACTGACCGTGTTCGACCGCAGCTTTGCCGTGACCTACCTGCTGGAAGCCATCGCCATCGTCATCGGCCTGTTTGGCGTGGCCGCCACCTTCTCGGCGCAGATGCTGGCGCGCGCCAGGGAGTTCGGCATGCTGCGCCATGTTGGCGTTACACGCCGCCAGGTCCTCGCCATCCTGGCCTTCGAGGGCGGCGCGCTGACGGCGCTCGGCATCGCCACCGGCTTTGCGCTGGGCTGGGTCATCAGCCTGGTGCTGGTACGCGTGGTGAATCCGCAATCCTTCCACTGGTCGATGGAGATGCACTATCCGTGGCCGCTGCTGGGCAGCGTGGCCGCGGCGCTGCTGGTGTCGGCGGCCGCCACGGCGCTGGTCTCCGGACGGCAGGCGCTGTCCGGCGGCCCGATCCGGGCCGTGAGGGAGGACTGGTGATGGGCATCGTACAAAGAATGCTGATGGCTCTGATGGCTGCAACGGTTTTGATGGCCCTGGCCGGGTTCACGCCGGTGCGCCCCGGCGTGCCGCTGCAATTCCCGCGCGACTTCGGCGCCCATCATGGCTTCAAGACCGAATGGTGGTACGCAACCGGCTGGCTTACCACCGCGGACGGCAAGTCCGTCGGCTACCAGGTCACTTTCTTCCGCGCCAGTACCGGCCAGGGCGCCGAAAACCCTAGCAAATTTGCGGCAAAGGACCTGATCCTGGCGCACGCGGCCCTGTCCGACCCGGCGCAAGGCAGGCTGCTGCACGACCAGAAAAGCGCCCGCGAAGGTTTCGGCCTCGCCTACGCCAGCACCGGCGATACCCGGCTCAAGCTCGACAACTGGCGCATGGAGCGCGGCGCGGACGGCCGTTATCAGGTCGATATCCCCGCCAGCGGCTTCTCGCTGCGCCTCACCCTCGCGCCAAGCCAGCCCGTGCTGCTGCAGGGCGAACAGGGCTATTCGCGCAAAGGGCCGAAAACCGGGCAGGCCAGCTATTACTACAGCGAGCCGCAACTTCGCACAACGGGAACCATCGTGGGCGCAAACGGCCGCGAACAGGCCGTCAACGGCATTACCTGGCTCGATCACGAGTGGTCCACCCAGGTGCTGGACCCGGATGCCTCGGGCTGGGACTGGGCCGGCATCAATCTGGACGACGGCGGCGCCCTCATGGCGTTCCAGATAAGGAGCCGCCAAGGTAGTAAAATATGGGCTCACGCGACATGGCGCGATGCATCCGGTAAGATCACGCACTATACGCAGGAGCAGGTCCGTTTTACCCCGCAAGCGCGGTGGCGGTCGCCCCGTACCAACGCAGAGTATCCCGTTGCCACCTTGATAGCCACCGGTGATGTGCAATGGCAGGTCGCGCCGCTGCAGCAGGATCAGGAACTCGATGCGCGCCTGTCGAGCGGCGCCGTGTACTGGGAGGGCGCCGTGACCGTGCAGCGCGACGGGAAGCCCGCTGGCCGGGGCTACCTGGAGCTGACGGGCTATTACCGTCCAATGAAATTATGAATACGAAGAATACTGCCAACACGATGAGTAACAGCACGACCAGTACGACCAGCGCCTCCGCCACTCCCCAGACCGAAGCCCGCGAGCTGAAAAAAGGCAGCCTGGCGGCGCTGAAAGGCCTGGCGCCCTTCCTGAAACCTTACCGCAACCGCTTCATTGTCGCCGGCATCGCGCTCGTGGTGGCAGCCGGCTCCACGCTGGCGATCCCGTATGCCTTCAAGCAGATGATCGACCTCGGTTTCGGTTCGCATGCCGGCATCCACAGCGCGCAGCACGTCAACAATGTATTCCTGGCGCTGTTTGCGGTGGCCACCGTGCTGGCACTGGCGACGGCGGCGCGCTTCTATTCCGTGTCCTGGCTGGGCGAACGCGTCACGGCCGACATCCGCAGCGCCGTGTACTCGCATGTCGTGCAGCAGAGCCCCGAATTCTTCGAAACCACGCAGACAGGCGAGGTGCTGTCGCGCATTACGACCGATACGACGCTGATCCAGTCCGTGGTCGGCACCAGTATCTCCATGGTGCTGCGCAACGTGCTGCTGTTCCTGGGCGGCCTGGGCATGCTGTTCGTGACCAGCCCCAAACTGTCATCCATCATCATCGGCCTGCTGGTGCTGACCGTACTGCCGATCGTGATGTTCGGCCGCCGCGTACGCAAGCTGTCGCGCGATTCGCAGGACCGTATCGCCGATGCGTCCGCCGTTGCGGGCGAGATCCTGAATGCGATGCCGACGGTGCAGGCCTTCACGCATGAGCATATCGAGGCGAAGCGCTTTGGCGTGTCGATCGAAGGCGCCTTCACTACGGCAATGCGCCGCATCCAGGCACGCGCCTTCCTGACCATGCTGGCCATCGTGCTGGTGTTCGGCGCCATCGTGTTCGTGCTGTGGCTGGGCGCGCACGCCGTGCTGGAAGGCACGATGACGGGCGGCGACCTGGGCCAGTTCATCCTGTACGCTTCCATCGTGGCTGGCGCCATTGGTGCGCTGTCCGAAGTGATGGGCGAGGCGCAGCGCGCCGCCGGCGCTACCGAGCGCCTGCTGGAGCTGCTGTCCGTGAAATCCGAGATCCAGAATCCTGCGCATGCCCTGCCGCTGCCGGCGCGCGCCGCCAATGGCGCGGCACTGAGCCTGAGCGAGGTGACCTTCTGCTACCCTTCCCGTCCGGATACCGCCGCGCTGTTCCAGCTGAACCTGGACATCCAGCCCGGCGAGACGGTGGCCGTGGTCGGCCCATCCGGCGCCGGCAAGACCACGCTGTTCCAGATGCTGCTGCGCTTCTACGATCCGCAGCTGGGCATCATCCGCCTCGACGGCGTGGACATCAAACAGCTCGACCTGCACACCCTGCGCGACGCCATCGGCATCGTGCCGCAGGATACGGTGATCTTCTCGGCCGACGCGATGGAGAACATCCGCTACGGCCGCGCCGACGCCACCGACCAGGAAGTGATTGCCGCCGCCCGCATGGCCGCCGCCCACGAATTCATCGAACGCCTGCCGAACGGCTACAAGTCCTTCCTCGGCGAGCGCGGCGTGCGCCTGTCCGGCGGCCAGCGTCAGCGTATCGCGATTGCGCGCGCGCTGCTGAAGAACCCTCCGCTGCTGCTGCTGGACGAAGCCACCAGCGCGCTGGACGCCGAGTCCGAGCGCCTGGTACAGGGTGCGCTGGAAGTGGCGATGGAAGGCCGTACCACCATCATCATCGCGCACCGCCTGTCCACCGTGCAGCGCGCGGACCGCATCATCGTCATGGAAGACGGCAAGATCGTGGAAACGGGTACGCACCAGTCGCTGGTGCAACTGGGCGGCATCTACGCCAACCTGGCGGCCCTGCAATTCCATCACGTGCAAGTAACGCATTGAAGGAGCGCCTGTGACCGACGCCGAACTGCGCCAACGCTGCCATACCGTCCTGCCGGGCCATCCGGCGCCGACGCCTGCCGCCACCTTTGCAGCAATGGCGGCATGGTGCGAGCAGAACCAGGTACAGCACGATGTGTATGGCGAGGGCGAGCTGCTGCAGTCCTTCGAGCGCAAGGTGGCGGACCTGCTCGGCTTCGAGGCGGCCACCTTCTGCATTACCGGCACCATGACCCAGGTCACGGCGCTGCGCCTGGCCTGCATGGAGCGCGGCAGCCGCATGGTGGCGCTGCATCCGACGGCGCATATCTTCAAGCATGAACGCGGCAATCATCAGCTGCTGGGACATTTCGATGCGCTGCAGGTGGGCGATCTGCATCGTCCATTCACGCTGGATGAGCTGAAGGCGCTGCCGGACCGTCTCGCTGCGGTATCGCTGGAGCTGCCGGCGCGCGAAATGGGCGGCCAGTCGCCCGCGTGGGAGCAGCTGGAATCCATCAAGGCCTATTGCCGTGCACAGGACATTCACCTGCATATGGACGGGGCGCGGCTGTTCGAAGCGGCGGCAGGCTATGGCCGTCCGCTGGCGCAAGTTGCTGCCGGATTCGATTCGGTGTATGTGTCACTGTACAAGGGGGTCGGCGGCCTCGGTGGCGCAATGCTGTCCGGTTCGGCGGCCTTCGTCGCCAGGGCGCAGGAATGGTTCCGCCGCCAGGGCGGCAACGTGATTCACCGCTCGCCCTATGTGGTCGCCGCTGCCATGCAGTTCGATGCGCGCCTGGCGGCCATGCCGGATTACTTCCGCCGTACGCAATGGCTGTTCGATGCGCTGCGCGCTTTCCCGCTGCTGGCGCCGAATCCGGCGCGTCCGCACGCGAATATGCTGCATATCCATATGCCGGTGGCGCGCCAGCGCTTGCTGGAGATGCGCAGCGAGATCGCGGAGAAGCATGGTATCTGGCTGTTCAACCGTGCCAGCCACTCGCTGCTGCCGGAACACAGCTATGTTGAATTGTATGTAGGCGAGAATATGTTGAAGATGTCCGACCAAGCCTTGCGCGATGCGCTGGCGGTGTGGCACGAGGCGCTTGCCACGGCTGCAGGAGCGGTGAAATGAGTTTCGCCTCCCTTAAACTGATCGATGCGCTGCTGCAGACGCTGGAGTCGCTCGGCTACGCAACGCCAACGCCGGTGCAGAAGCAGGCCATCCCTGCCGTGCTGGCAGGCCGCGACCTGATGGCGGCGGCGCAGACGGGCACCGGCAAGACGGCGGCATTTGCACTGCCGGTGCTGCAGCGCCTGACCATGGAGGGCGCTGCGTCGCCAAACACGGCGCGCTGCCTGGTGCTGGTGCCGACGCGCGAGCTGGCGGAACAGGTGTATGAGAGCTTCCGCACTTATGGCCGCGCGCTGCCGCTGCGCTACGCAGTGGCTTATGGCGGCGTTGCCATCGAGCCGCAGATCAGCAAGCTGCGCAAGGGCCTGGACGTGCTGGTGGCCACGCCGGGCCGCTTGCTGGACCTGATGCGCCAGGGTGCGCTGGGTTTGTCGCAGTTGCAGACGCTGGTGCTGGATGAGGCGGACCGTATGCTCGACCTGGGCTTTGCGCATGATCTGGACGCGGTATTTGCTGCCCTGCCTGCGCAGCGCCAGACCTTGCTGTTCTCGGCCACGTTCTCGGATGCGATCCGCGGGATGGCGAAGCAGTTGCTGTCCGATCCCTTGTCGGTGCAGGCGAGCGCACCGAATACGGCAGCGCGTACGGTGCGGCAGGTGGTGTATACGACCGACAAGAAGGTGAAGGCCGATCTGTTCCTGCACTTGATGGAGCGCTTTGGCTGGACCCATTTGCTGGTGTTCGTGAAGACGCGCAAGGGCGTGGAGGCGCTGGTTACCCAGTTGCAGGCGGAAGGGATTGCGGCCGATTCGATCCACGGCGATAAGCCGCAGCCGGCCCGTTTGCGGGCGCTGGAGCGGTTCAAGGCGCGCGAAGTGCAGGTCCTGGTTGCTACCGACGTGGCGGCGCGCGGACTGGATATCGAGGCGTTGCCGCTGGTCGTGAATTTTGATTTGCCGACCGTGGCCGAGGATTATGTGCACCGCATCGGGCGCACCGGACGTGCCGGCGCCGAGGGCGAGGCGGTGTCGCTGGTTTGCGCGGACGAGGTGGAATTGCTGCGTGCGATCGAGACGCTGACGAAGCAGGTCTTCCAGCGTCTGGAGGAACCGGGATTCGAGGCCAACCATCGCGTGCCCGCGACCGGTACGCCGACCCAGCCGGCCGGCAGGCCCGCCGCCAAGCCTGCGGCCAAACGCGGTGGCGCTGCAGGCCCGGGGCGCAACCCGGCGCCGGCATCCGGCGGCTCCGGGCGCAAGGGCCCGGCGCGCGCAGCACAGCCGGCCGTCGCCGATGCCCCCCGTCCTGCCGGCGGCTACGGCTCGCTCGGCACCTACGACGCACCCGAGCCGAAGCGCCGTGGCGCTCAGCGCGACGCTGCGCGCCAGCCAGCCGGCACTGGTGGCGCGGGTGGCAACGCTGGCGTTGGCCGCAGCGGCGGCCAACGCGACAGCAGCGCCGGCAATCCACGCGGCGGCGGCAAATCGAACGTTGTCGTCGTCGCCGGACGCGGCGCAAAGTCCGCCGCGAAGGCTGCTGGCAAGGCAGAACGCCAGGGCGGCGGCAACAAGGGCCGCGGCCCGAAACGATAGAACACATCGGAGAACACAAGCATGCAGCAATACCAGAAACTGATCCGCACCGTCCTCGAACAGGGCAGCTGGCAAGACAACCGCACCGGCATCCGCACCCTGAGCGTGCCCGGCGCCATGATGCGCTTCGACCTGCAAGACGGCTTCCCCGCCGTAACCACCAAGAAGCTGGCCTTCAAGTCCGTGGTCGGTGAACTGTGCGCCTTCCTGCGCGCCGCGCGCAGCGCGGCCGACTTCCGCGCCCTCGGCTGCAAGGTGTGGGACCAGAACGCAAACGAAAACCAGCAATGGCTGGCCAACCCCTACCGCGAAGGACTGGACGATCTGGGCCCGGTGTATGGCGTGCAATGGCGCCAATGGCCCGGCTACAAGCTGCTGGACGCCGGCCAGGGCGCACAGATCGCCGACGCCCAGCGCAACGGCTTCAGGCTGATCGCCCCGCTGGAAGAAAACGGCGTCAGGAAAGTCCTGCTGTACAAAGCCATCGACCAGATCCGCGAGTGCCTGGACACCATCGTCAACAACCCGTCCAGCCGCCGGATCCTGTTCCATGGCTGGAACCCGGCCGTGCTGGACCAGGTCGCCCTGCCCGCCTGCCACCTGCTGTACCAGTTCATCCCGAACGCGAACACGCGTGAGCTGTCGCTATGCCTTTACGTGCGCAGCAACGATATCGGCCTCGGCACGCCGTTCAATATCGCGGAAGGCGCAGCCCTGCTGGCGCTGGTAGCACGCCTCACCGGCTACACCCCGCGCTGGTTCAGCTACTTCGTCGGCGACGCCCACATCTACGAAAACCACATGGACATGGTGAAGCAACAGCTGACCCGCGAGCCTTATCCGCTGCCGCAGCTGAAGATCAACGACCGCGTTCCGGATTTCGCGCAGACCGGCAAGTACGAACCGGAATGGCTGGAAAAAATCGAGCCTTCCGACTTCACGCTGGAAGGCTACCAGCACCACGCGCCGATTACGGCGCCGATGGCAGTATAGACATCGAGTCCACGAGCGCGTAATAGCAGCCCTTTTCGCGCGTCTGGAACAGCTTGAGCCAGGCAGCGGCCGTGGCCCCGCTCCATACCTCAAGCAAGCCCATTACCTCGTAGGTGAACTCCAGCGGCGCCAGACCGCTGGCAGTAATCAGATTGCCGTCGCGGACGGCCGGCTTCTTCTCGTAAAGCTTTTCGCCCTGGTACGCCGCACCTGACTGCTTGATGACGGAAATATCGTTGCTGGTGTGGCGCCGCGTATTCAGTACACCCGCCGCGGCCAGCCCCATGGTTGCGCCACAGATGGCGGCCACATGGTGGCCCTGTTCGAGCGCATCGGCCGCGAACTGCACCAGCGGGCCGTATTTTTCCTGCTCCCACTGCTCGCTGCCCGGCATGATGTACAGGTCGTCCGCCGCCAGCCGCACGTCGGCCAGCGCCACGTCCGGCGCGATCTGCATCCCGCCCATCGAGGTTACCGGCGCCAGGTCGATACCAACTTTTACCAGCTCGCAGTGAATGTCGGGAGAACGGAAGAAGCGCTTGCTGTACAGTTCCGCTGTCAGATAACCGATCTCCCAGTCGGCAAGCGTATTAACTACAGCAAGATAGACCTTCATGCTTCCTCCGTTTTAAGCGCTGCAAAGCTTAATACTGGCGCAGCTCTCAGGCCACCGGCACGCGCGACTTCGTGCCGGATGGTGCGCTGCGCGGAGCCGCAGGTGCTGCCAGTGCTGCTGCCTGGGCCTTGCGCGGCGCCGGCCTGGTGCGCGCCTGATGGATCACGGCGCGCGCCACGCTCTCGGCGCTCACGCCGTCCAGCTGGAATACGCTGACGATGCGCTGCAGGCTGGCCGCCTGCTCCTGCAATGCACCCGCCGCCTGCGCCGCGTCTTCCACCACGCTCACGTTCTGCTGCGTGATCGTATCCATTTCCACGATCGCGTTGTTGATCTGTTCCAGGCCGGCCGTCTGTTCGGCGGTGGCTGAGCTGATCTCGCCCATGATGTCGGTCACGCGCTGGATGCTGGCAACCACCTCGTTCATCGTCACGCCGGCCTGATCGACCAGCTTCGCGCCATCCTCGACCTTGCCCACGGAGTCGTCGATCAGCGCCTTGATCTCCTTCGCTGCGGCAGCGGAGCGCTGTGCCAGGTTGCGCACTTCGGACGCCACCACCGCAAAACCTCGGCCCTGTTCGCCGGCGCGCGCCGCTTCCACGGCGGCATTCAGGGCCAGGATATTGGTCTGGAACGCGATGCTGTCGATCACGCCGATGATGTCCACCACCTTGCGCGAGGAATCGTTGATGGAGCCCATGGTATCGACCACCCTCGCCACCACTGCGCCGCCGCGCACCGCAACTTCCGAAGCCGACACGGCCAGCTGGTTGGCCTGGCGTGCATTGTCCGCATTCTGCTTCACGGTGCCGGTCAGTTCCTCCATCGAGGCCGCGGTTTCCTCCAGCGAGGCCGCCTGTTCGCCCGAACGCTGAGACAGATCCTGGTTGCCGGCCGCAATCTGGCCGGAAGCGGTGGAAATGGTATCGCTGCCCTGGCGTACCTCGGAAACGATGGAGGCCAGGTTGTTCTTCATCTTGTCCAGCGCCTGCAGCAGCGCGCCGAATTCGTTGTTGTGATAAGTGCCGACAGTGCCCTGCAGATCGCCGGCCGCCACGCGGTTCGCCACGTCCATCGCCTGCTTCAGCGGACCGGAAATCGCGTTCACCAGCAATACGCCAACCACGCCGCCAATCACCAGCCCCGCCAGCAGCACCACGATCACCGTGCTTGCCGTGCGTTTCAGGCTGGCCTGCACGCGTTCGTCGTCGGCCTGCTTGGTCTTGTCGCTGTATTCGGTCAGCGTCTTCAGCGCGCCATCGCCGATGCGGTAGGACGGGTTGATCTTCTTGATCAGCACCGACTCCGCGTCGTCCCAGCGGTTCTCCTTGATGGCACTGGTCGCGGCGCGCACCGCGGCCACGCCCAGCCCATCGTTCTTGGCGAACCAGTCTTCCGCCAGCTTCATTTCCTCCGGCGACCTGATGGAGGCGCGGTAAGTTTCCCAGCGCTTCTCGACGCGCGCCGTGACCTCATCGACGATATTGAAGTGATTGGCCAGCGGGTGGTCGTGCAGCTTGGACCAGCCCAGTTCCGGGTTGTGCTGCAAGGCCTGCAGGATCTGGCTGCGGCCCGTTTCCATGTCCAGGCGGATCGCATTGCGCTCCGTGGTGTTGCGCTGGTCGGCCAGCGTGACGTCCTGCACCATTTTCAGCGAGCTGTCGGCGCTGACGATGCCCAGCACGCCGATTGCCAGCATCATGCCGATCAACAGGCCCAGCACGCCGATGACCAGCGTTTTGATTTTCAGATTAGCGAACATTTCCTGCTCCTTACGAATGAATGCCACTGAAGAAGCGATGCAGCCCACCGCGCAGCTCCGCCACTTCGTCGAACTCGATATACGTCACATCGCACAGGTCATCCAGCTCCCGCAGCAATGTGGTCTTGATAGGCGCTCCCTTCCAGACCAGGAAGAGAATGGGTGTACGCCTTCCCTTGAAGATGTGATAGCTCAATTCGAAGGCACTGCTCTCGCTCATGCCTGCGCGGATATTGATCAAAGCATCCGCCTGGTCGAGCAAGGCCAGGCGGTGCGTACGGAAGTTCTTCGGCGTGAAGGGAATGCCCTGCGTGCGTTCGAAGGACTGGCGGAAGGTATCCGCGCTTTCGGCCTGATTGCCGGTCAGGTATTCAAACGGATGCGGCAGGCCGTTGGCACTGTCGATCATGGCCATCACGTCGGCAATCAGGCGCTGCTCGCGCTGGTCCGACTCGGTGAAGGGCTGGCGGATGAACAGCTTGAGCGGCGCCACGCCCACGCTGCGTTCGCGCAGCCCGCCGCGGCGCTCCGGCAAGGCGATGGCTGCGGCGGCATAGTCGGGCTGCTGCGGCTCGGCGCGGCCCGGCGCCGGAGCACGCAGGCTGTCGTCCGCGTGCAGTTCCTGCAGCGATTGCAGGCTGCAGCGGCCCATATGGCGCATCGCTTCGGCAGCGGCTTCGGCAGCGGCAATGGTGGTCATCACCACTGCGCCGCTGGCCATGGCCGCCACGCGCAGCCTGCGCGACGCAACAATGGCGCTGCGGCGCTCGTCAACGGTCAGCACGGCCATCGAGATCTCGCGCAGGGCCAGCATGCCGAGCAGGGTTTCGTCGTCGATGCCGTTGACCGGGATGCCGGCCGAGGCGATCACACGCGCGCTGACTTCACTGGCGCACAGGGTGAAGCCGGCATCATGCAGGCGCCGCGCCAGGGCTACGGCGCGCGGCTGGTCATCCTTGCGCACGCGCAGATAAACGAAGCCGCTTGCAGGCAGCCGCACGCCCGCGCCCATCTGCGCCTTCAGGAAGGCTTCGCCGAAGCTGGCGCCGGTGCCCATCACTTCGCCCGTGGATTTCATTTCAGGGCCGAGGATGCAGTCCACGCCGGGGAATTTGGCGAACGGCAGCACGGATTCCTTCACGCTGTAGTAAGCCGGCACGGCCTCGCCGCTGACGCCCTGCTGGTGCAGCGTCTGGCCGGCCATGCAGCGCGCGGCAATCTTCGCCAGCTGGCGGCCGGTAGCCTTGGAGACGAAAGGCACGGTGCGCGAAGCGCGTGGATTCACTTCCAGCACATAGATGCGGTCATGCGCGCCTTCGCGCTGCACCGCAAACTGCACATTCATCAGGCCGACCACGTTCAGGCCGCGCGCCAGACGCACGGTCTGGCGCCTGATTTCGGCAACCGTGCTGTCCGCCAGCGAATAAGGCGGCAGGCAGCAGGCCGAGTCGCCGGAGTGGATGCCTGCCTGTTCAACGTGCTCCATCACGCCGCCGATCACCACCTCCTTGCCGTCCGAGACGCAATCCACATCGACTTCGATGGCATTGTCCAGGAAGCGGTCCAGCAGCACCGGCGAGTCATTGGACACCTTCACCGCCTCGCGCATATAGCGCTCCAGGTCGGCCCGTTCGTGCACGATTTCCATCGCGCGGCCACCCAGCACATAGGAAGGACGCACCACCAGCGGATAGCCGATTTCCTCGGCCAGGCGCACCGCCGAAGCTTCGTCGCGGGCGGTGCGGTTGGCCGGCTGGCGCAGGTCCAGTTCATGCAGCAGCTTCTGGAAGCGCTCGCGGTCTTCGGCGGCATCGATCATGTCCGGCGAGGTACCGATGATGGGTACGCCGTTGGCTTCCAGCTCCAGGGCCAGCTTCAGCGGCGTCTGGCCGCCATACTGCACGATCACGCCCAGCGGCTGCTCCAGGTGCACGATTTCCAGCACGTCTTCCAGCGTCAGCGATTCGAAATACAGGCGGTCCGAGGTATCGTAGTCGGTGGAGACGGTCTCCGGATTGCAGTTGACCATGATGGTTTCATAGCCGTCTTCGCGCATGGCCAGCGCCGCATGCACGCAGCAGTAATCGAACTCGATGCCCTGCCCGATGCGGTTCGGGCCACCGCCCAGCACCATGATCTTGCGCGCACTGGTCGGCGCCGCCTCGCACTCCTCGTCGTAGGTCGAATACATATAGGCGGTGCGCGCGGCGAACTCGCCGGCGCAGGTATCCACCCGCTTGTACACCGGCCGCAGGCCCAGCGCATGGCGGTGCAGCCGCACCTCGCCTTCGCTCACGCCCAGCAGCGCCGCCAGGCGGCGGTCGCCAAATCCCTGCTCCTTCAGGCGGCGCATCACGCCACGGTCCAGCGCAAGCAGGGTTTGCGACGCCACCCACTCCTCTACTTCGACCAGGTCATGGATCTGCGCCAGGAACCAGGGATCGATGCGCGACAGCGCATGCACCTCGTCCAGCGACATGCCCTGGGCAAAGGCATCGCCTACGTACCAGATGCGCTGCGGGCCCGGCTGGCGCAGCTCCTGCTCGATCACGGCACGGCCGGTAGCTGCCCGGCGCAGGCCATCGACGCCGATATCCAGTCCGCGCAGCGCCTTCTGGAAGGACTCCTGGAAGGTGCGGCCCATGGCCATCACTTCGCCCACGGACTTCATCTGCGTGGTCAGCCGGTCATCCGCGCCGGCGAACTTCTCGAAGGCGAAGCGCGGCACCTTGGTCACCACGTAGTCGATCGAGGGCTCGAAGGAGGCCGGCGTGGCGCCGCCGGTAATGTCGTTCTGCAGTTCGTCCAGCGTGAAGCCGACGGCCAGCTTGGCCGCCACGCGCGCAATCGGGAAGCCGGTGGCCTTGGATGCCAGCGCCGAGGAACGCGATACGCGCGGATTCATCTCGATCACGATCATGCGGCCGTCGGCCGGGTTCAGCGCGAACTGCACATTGGAACCGCCGGTATCCACGCCGATCTCGCGCAGCACGGCCAGCGAGGCGTTGCGCATGATCTGGTATTCCTTGTCCGTCAGGGTCTGTGCCGGGGCCACGGTAATCGAGTCGCCGGTATGCACGCCCATCGGGTCCAGGTTTTCGATGGAGCAGACGATGATGCAGTTATCCTTGCGGTCGCGCACCACCTCCATCTCATACTCTTTCCAGCCCAGCAGCGATTCCTCGATCAGCAGCTCGGAGGTCGGCGACAGTTCCAGTCCGCGCAGGCAGATCGCATTGAAGTCTTCGGCGTTGTAGGCAATGCCGCCGCCGCTGCCGCCCATCGTGAACGAGGGACGGATGATCACCGGGAAGCCAAGGCGCGACTGCTCGGCCCATGCCTCGGCCATGCTGTGCGCCACGCCGGAGCGGGCCGATGCCAGCCCGATACGGCTCATGGCCTGCTTGAATTTGGCGCGGTCCTCGGCGCGGTCGATGGCTTCCGGCGTGGCGCCGATCAGCTCCACGTTGAAGCGTTCCAGCACGCCGTGACGGTGCAGGTCCAGCGCGCAATTCAGCGCCGTCTGGCCGCCCATCGTCGGCAGCACGGCCTGCGGGCGTTCCTTCTCGATGATGCGCGCCACGGTTTCCCAGGTCACCGGCTCTATATAGGTTACGTCGGCCATGCCGGGGTCGGTCATGATGGTGGCCGGATTGCTGTTGACCAGCACCACCTGGAAGCCCTCCTCGCGCAGGGCCTTGCAGGCCTGGGCGCCGGAGTAGTCGAATTCGCAGGCCTGGCCGATCACGATCGGGCCGGCGCCGATGATCAGGATGCGCTGAATGTCGCTGCGCTTAGGCATGGCGGGCTCCTTCCATCAAACTGACAAAGTGGTCGAACAGGGGCGCCAGGTCGTGCGGGCCGGGCGAAGCTTCGGGGTGGCCCTGGAAGCAGAAGGCGGGACGGTCGGTGCGGCGGAAGCCCTGCAGCGAACCGTCGAACAGCGAGATATGGGTGACGCGGCAATTGGACGGCAGCGTGTCCGGATCGACCGCAAAGCCGTGGTTCTGCGAGGTGATCATCACGCGGCCGGTTTCCACTTCCTGCACCGGGTGGTTGGCGCCGTGGTGGCCGAACTTCATCTTCATGGTGCGTGCGCCGGACGCCAGCCCCATGATCTGGTGGCCGAGGCAGATGCCAAAGGTGGGCACGCCGCGCTCGATCAGCTCGCGCGCCGCGTCGATCGCGTAGCGGCAGGGCTCCGGGTCACCGGGACCATTGGAGAGGAACACGCCGTCCGGATTCAGGGCCAGTGCCTCGGCGGCGCTGGATTGCGCCGGCAGCACGCTCACGCGGCAGCCGCGTTCGGCCAGCATGCGCAGGATGTTGGACTTCACACCGAAGTCGAAGGCCACCACGTGGCGGCGTGGACGCAGCTGGCGGCCGTGGCCACGTCCCAGCTGCCATTCGGTTTCGTCCCATTCGTAGGCTTGCGCCGTGCTGACGGTGCGCGCCAGGTCCATCCCCGCCAGGCCGGGGAAGCTGCGCGCCAGCGACAGCGCTTGGCCCGCAGCGGAGGCATTCGCGCCGCTCAGGATGGCGCCGGACTGGGCGCCATTGTCGCGCAGGATGCGGGTCAGCTTGCGGGTGTCGATGCCGGCGATGGCGACGATGCCCTGCTCGCGCAGCCAGCCTGCCAGGCTTTGGCCGGAGCGGAAGTTCGATGCCAGCAGCGGCAGGTCCTTGATGATCAGGCCGGCCGCATGGATGCGCGGCGATTCGCCGTCTTCACGGTTGACGCCGGTGTTGCCGATGTGCGGATAGGTCAGCGTGACGATCTGCCTGCTGTAGCTGGGATCGCTGAGGATTTCCTGATAGCCGCTCATGGCGGTGTTGAATACCACTTCGCCCGACGTGGCGCCGGAAGCGCCGATCGAATAACCCTGGAATACTGTGCCGTCGGCCAAAGCCAGTACCGCGCGCTCAACCATCCCCGAGCCCTGCTGGAGCGGATGTTTCATTGTCTCCTCCATAATGATAGTTACTACCAAGAATCAAATGCGCGCAGACGGAACAATAGGACAGGAGGGTCTGTCACAAACTCTCCAAAGGTCACAAAAGGGAGAAATTTGTTGGCTATCGGCAATTTCACAACATGCCGGAAGGGCAAACTTTAACCAGATATAATGGCGGCCATGACACTCTTGACCATCATCGTCGCCGCTGACCAGGACAACGGCATCGGCATCGACAACACCCTGCCCTGGCGCCTGCCGGAAGACCTGGCGCACTTCAAGCGCCTGACCACCGGCCACGCCATCATCATGGGCCGCAAGACCTTCGAATCGATCGGCCGTCCGCTGCCGAACCGCCGCAATATCGTGGTCAGCCGCAATGCGGACTGGCACGCCGACGGCGTGGAAAGCGCGACCTCGCTGGACGCTGCGCGCAGGCTGGTTGCCGGCGATGCGCAAGCCTTCATCATCGGCGGCGCGCAGATCTACCAGCAGGCGCTGGACTTCGTGGACGAGGTGGTGCTGACCCGCGTGCAGTCGCGCTTCCAGTGCGACGCCCGCTTCCCGGCGCTGGCGGCCGAAACCTGGCAGCAAACCGCCCGCGAGGACCACGTGTCCGCCGAGGGCCTGGCGTATTCATTCATCACCCTGCGCCGTACCGGCGCGCATCAATAACAGGAACAGCACCACATGTCCGGACACGGTTTTCACGTCCACGGCCCGCATGACCATGCGGTCGAACACGCAGCGCACAGCAGCGACAAATTCTCCGGCAATATCGCCGTAACCACGGCCATCCTCGCCACCATCGGCGCCATGTTCGGCTACCAGGGCGGCGCCACGCAGAACGACGCGGCCCTGTTCAAGAACAATGCCGCCATCGCCAAGACCGAAGCCTCCAACCGCTGGAACTACTATCAGGCGAAATCGTCCAAGCAGAATCTGGCCGAACTGGCGATGACGCTGCCGAACGTGGAGCCGGAACGTTACAAGGCCGAAGTGTCGCGCTACAAGTCCGAGAAGGAAGACATCAGGAAGGATGCGGAATCCTGGGAAGCCAAATCCGCGGAGTGGGACCGGAAGTCCGACCAGGCGCTGCACCAGCACCACCAGTGGGCGCTGGCCACCACCGCCGAACAGATCGCCATTTCGCTGGCTGCCATCACCCTGCTCACCAGCCGCCGCTGGCTGCAGGTCGCAACTTATATAGTGGCGGGGGCCGGCATCGCACTCGGTTTGTTCGCCTGGTTCCACGTCGATCCGATCGGCGCGCTGCTCGGCGCTGGAAGTCACTAAGCTGTCAACAATCTGTCATAAAATTTTTTAAGCGGGTTTGCACAATTTCTGCGACAATCCCGGTCTTAATTTTTTGGCGCTGGTTCGCGCCTGGAGAACCCCATGAAATTCCGTTTCCCCATCGTTATCATCGACGAGGATTTCCGCTCCGAGAACACGTCCGGCCTGGGTATTCGCGCCCTCGCCGCGGCGATGGAAAAGGAAGGCATGGAAGTCCTCGGCGTCACCAGCTATGTCGATCTGTCCCAGTTCGCACAGCAGCAATCGCGCGCATCGGCCTTCATCCTGTCGATTGACGACGAAGAGTTCGGCGGCGGCAGCCCGGAAGAAACCGATGCCGCGCTGAAGGCCCTGCGCGCCTTCGTGGAAGAGATCCGCTACAAGAATGCGGACATCCCGATCTACCTGTACGGCGAAACCCGCACCTCGCGCCATATCCCGAACGATATCCTGCGCGAACTGCACGGCTTCATCCACATGTTCGAGGACACCCCGGAGTTCGTGGCGCGCCACATCATCCGCGAAGCCAAGTCCTACCTGGACAGCCTGGCGCCGCCCTTCTTCCGCGCCCTGGTGCACTACGCGAACGACGGTTCCTACTCCTGGCACTGCCCGGGCCACTCCGGCGGCGTGGCGTTCCTGAAGTCGCCGATCGGCCAGATGTTCCACCAGTTCTTCGGCGAGAACATGCTGCGCGCCGACGTCTGCAACGCCGTGGAAGAACTGGGCCAGCTGCTGGACCACACCGGTCCGGTCGCTGCCTCCGAGCGCAACGCCGCCCGCATCTACAACGCCGACCACGCCTACTTCGTGACCAACGGCACCTCGACCTCGAACAAGATGGTCTGGCACTCCACCGTGGCGCCGGGCGACATCGTGGTGGTGGACCGTAACTGCCACAAGTCCATCCTGCACTCGATCATCATGTGCGGCGCGATTCCCGTGTTCCTGATGCCGACCCGTAACCACCTCGGCATCATCGGCCCGATCCCGCTGGAAGAGTTCACGATGGAGAGCATCGAGCGCAAGATCGCCAACAACCCGTTCGCCCAGGCCGCCGGCAACAAGAAGCCGCGCATCCTGACCATCACCCAGTCCACCTACGACGGCGTGGTGTACAACGTGGAAACGCTGCGCGAAATGCTGGACGGTAAAATCGACACCCTGCACTTCGACGAAGCCTGGCTGCCGCACGCCACCTTCCACGACTTCTACAAGGACATGCACGCGATCGGCAAGGACCGTCCGCGCGCCAAGGAATCGCTGATCTTCTCGACCCAGTCCACCCACAAGCTGCTGGCGGGCCTGTCGCAGGCATCGCAGGTGCTGGTGCGCGACTCCGAATCGGTCAAGCTGGACAAGGACGCCTTCAACGAGGCCTACCTGATGCACACCTCCACCTCGCCGCAATACTCCATCATCGCCTCCTGCGATGTGGCAGCGGCCATGATGGAAGCGCCAGGCGGCACCGCCCTGGTGGAAGAGTCCATCTTCGAAGCGCTGGACTTCCGCCGCGCCATGAAGAAAGTGGACCAGGAATTCGGCAATGACTGGTGGTTCAAGGTCTGGGGTCCGGAGAACTTCGCCGAAGAAGGCATCGGCACCCAGGAAGACTGGATCATCCGCGCCGAAGACGACTGGCATGGCTTCGGCAAGCTGGCGCCGGGCTTCAATATGCTGGACCCGATCAAGGCCACCATCGTCAACCCGGGCCTGTCGCTGAACGGCCAGTTCGACGAAACCGGTATCCCGGCGTCCATCGTGACCAAGTACCTGGCCGAACACGGCGTGATCATCGAGAAGTGCGGCCTGTACTCCTTCTTCATCATGTTCACCATCGGCATCACCAAGGGCCGCTGGAACACCCTGCTGACCGCACTGCAGCAGTTCAAGGACGACTACGACAAGAACGCCCCGATGTGGCGCATCCTGCCGGAGTTCTCGGCCGCCAACCCGCGCTACGAGCAGATGGGCCTGCGCGACCTGTGCCAGTCGATCCACGACTTCTACAAGGCTTACGACGTGGCGCGCCTGACCACCGAGATGTATCTGTCCGACATGGTGCCGGCAATGAAGCCGTCCGACGCATTCGCCAAGATGGCGCACCGCGAAATCGAACGCGTGGCGATCGACGAACTGGAGGGCCGCATCACCTCGATCCTGCTGACGCCTTACCCGCCGGGCATCCCGCTGCTGATCCCTGGCGAGCGCTTCAACAAGACCATCGTCGATTACCTGCGCTTCGCACGCGACTTCAACGAACGCTTCCCGGGCTTCGAGACCGACGTGCACGGCCTGGTCAAGCGCGAAGTGAACGGCAAGCGCGACTACTTCGTGGATTGCGTGAAGCAGTAAGCTGCATCGCAAGCCTAAAAAACCGCCCGCCGGGCGGTTTTTTTTATTCCCGATTGCCATAGCGAATCAGTTGCCGCCCGTCATATGCGTGCAATCTTACGGATTTCGCAATTGACGCAACATTGTAAAAATATTTCCTCGTATCATAATTTTAAGGAGCATTACCCACCGAAAACTAGCGCCCAATTTCGCGCATTTTTCGCCCAACGTCGCTCAAAAAGATTCGACAACGACAAGCTTGCATACAGATAAGTCACATTGCCATCCCTCAACTGCAAAACCGTGACTAAACTCCCGCAGGTCTTTTTTCGTATGTGAATCAATGAACAGACTAAAACTCCTTTCGTCGTCCACCGTCCTGTGCCTGCTGGCAGCGTGTGGCGGCAATGCCGGCAACCCCGGCGAAGAAAGCAGCGCGGAAGCGCAGGCGCAGGCAGCGCCGGTTCGTCTCGCTGCCGCCACCACCACGGCCGCCATGCCGGTCAACGATGCGTCCCGCTTCCTGCATCAGGCCACCTTCGGCCCCACCAACTACGAGATCAACCGCCTTGCCGGCATGGGCGGCAAGGCCTGGATGGCGGCCGAATTCGCCAAGGGCCAGTCGCTGGCCAAGCCTTACTTCGACAGATGGCAGGCTGCGCATCCGGGCCAGAAACCCAGCGGCGTGCAGTTCTACGAAATCTTCTGGCGCAACGCCGTGATCGGCGACGATATGCTGCGCCAGCGGGTCACGTATGCGCTGTCGCAGATCTTCGTGGTCTCGACCGAGGATTCGGAAGTCTCGCAATGGCCGCGCGGCGTGGGCAGCTATTACGACACGCTGGGCAAATACGCCTTCAGCAATTTCCGCGACCTGCTGCAGGCCGTGGCCCTGCATCCGATGATGGGCGTGTACCTGTCCCATATGCGCAACCAGAAGGAAGACGGCGACCGTCTGCCGGACGAGAACTTCGCGCGTGAAGTCATGCAGTTGTTCACCATCGGCCTGTATCAGCTGAACCAGGACGGCACACCCAAGCTGAGCGGCGGCAAGCCGATCGAAACCTATACCTATGCCGACGTGCAGGGCATGGCCAAGGTCTTCACGGGCTGGGCATGGTATGGCCCGGATACCAGCAGCAACCGCTTCAACAACGGCGCGGGCGATCCGAACCGCGACGTGCTGCCGATGATCGCCTATCCGCAGTTCCACTCCACCACCACCAAGAGCTTCCTCGGCGCCAGCACCAACGGCAGCGCGCAGGCCGATCTGAAAGTGGCGCTGGACAAGCTGTTCAACCATCCGAACGTCGGCCCCTTCATCGGCAAGCAGCTGATCCAGCGCCTGGTGACCAGCAATCCGAGTCCGGCCTACGTGAGCCGGGTGGCGGCCGCCTTCAACAACAACGGCAGCGGCGTGCGCGGCGACATGAAGGCCGTGCTGCAGGCGGTCCTGCTCGATACCGAAGCGCGCACGCTGGCGATGGATGCGGACAGCGGCAAGATCCGCGAACCCATCCTGCGCCTGGCGAACTGGATGCGCGCCTTCAATGTGCGCTCCCGCTCCGGCGATTTCCTGATGTGGGGACTGGAAGATCCGCTGACGGGCCTGGGCCAGCAGCCGATGCGTTCCCCGTCCGTGTTCAATTTCTACCGGCCCGGCTACACGCCGCCCAACACCAGCATCGCCAACTCGGGCAAGGTGTCGCCGGAAATGCAGATCACGGGCGAACCGTCGGTGGTCGGCTACCTGAACCTGATCCAGGGCGCGATCCAGTCCGGTCTGGGCAATAACCACGACATGCTGCCGAACTACAGCGCGGAACTGGATATGGCGCCCGATGCGGACAAGCTGCTGAACCGCGTCAACCTGCTGCTGCTTAGCGGCCGCATGTCCACCACGCTGCGCGGCCAGATCAAGGGCGTGCTGAATTCCATTCCGGTCCCGAACGGCAACGGCTCCGCCGCCAAAGCTGCACGCGAAAACCGCGTTTATGCCGCCATCTTCCTGACGATGGCTTCGCCCGAATACATCGTCGAACAATAAGGATATTGAATGAAGCGTGAAGAATTTACGCGCCGCCGCTTCCTCGGCGCCATGCTCTCCGCCGCCGGCTCCAGCGCCGCCCCGTTTGCAATGAACCTGGCAGCGATGTCGCCCGCCATGGCGGCTGCCAGCGATTACAAGGCGCTCGTCTGCGTCTTCCTGCATGGCGGGAACGATCATTTCAACACCGTGCTGGCGACGGATTCCACGTCCTGGAGCGCCTACAACAAGCTGCGCCAGACCAGCGACCTGGGCTCCATTCACCTCGCCAGCGTCGGCCAGAGCGGCGGCGTGCTGCCGATCAGCCCCGCCACGCCGCAGGCGGGCCGTTCCTTCGGGCTGCATCCGCAACTGGGCGGCATGAAGGACATCTTCGATACCGGCCGCCTGGCCATCGTGGCCAATGTCGGCACGCTGCTGGCGCCCACCACGCTGGCGCAGTACAAGGCGGGCAGCAACCTGCCGCCCAAGCTGTTCTCGCACAACGACCAGCAATCGATGTGGCAGTCCTGCCAGCCGGAAGGCGCCAGTTATGGCTGGGGTGGACGCATGGGCGATCATCTGGCGTCGTTCAACAGCCAGAATACCTTTACCTGCGTCTCCGCTGCGGGCAATGCGGTGTTCGTCTCCGGCAAACAGATTCGCCAGTACCAGATCAGCAACCAGGGCGCGGTGCCGGTGAACCTGATCGACACCTATAACTTCGGTACCTGGCAGAACCCGCTGCGCGCCATCATCACGGCCAGCAGCGGCAATATGTTCGCACAGGAGTATGCCAACGTGATGAAGCGCTCGCTGGACAGCCAGTCCACGCTGACCTCCGGCATGGCCGCTTCCGGCAGCGGCGGCGTGCCCGTGCCGCCGATGTTCGTGAATCCGAAGTCCGGCAAGGCGGAAGTAAATCCGCTGGCGGTGCAGTTGCAGACCGTGGCGCGCGTGATTGCGGGCCGCAGCACACTGGGCTCGAAGCGCCAGGTCTTCTTCGTCAGCATCGGCGGCTTCGATACGCACGATGGACAGCGCGCCAACCATGCGGTACTGATGGCCAAGCTGTCGCATGCGTTCAGCTGGTTCGATAGTGTGCTGGGCAATCTGATGGGAACGGATATGCGCAATGCCGTGACGACGTTTACCGCGTCCGATTTCGGGCGCACGCTGACCAGCAATGGCGACGGCACCGACCACGGCTGGGGCTCGCACCATTTCGTCATGGGCGGGGCGGTGCGCGGACGGAATATCTACGGCAGCTTCCCGATCATCGGCCTGAATCACTCGCAGGACGTGGGACAGGGGGCGCTGCTGCCGTCGATCTCGGTCGAGCAGTATGGCGCGACGCTGGGGACGTGGTTTGGCCTCAACGCCTCCCAGCTCACCGACGTGTTTCCTACCCTGTACCGCTACAGCAACCAGAACCTCGGCTTCATGGCTTGAGTTTCATCAAAACGTCCGGATGGGTGGGGCCAGTATAGTGATGTCCTCGAATTCGTATCGCGAGGGTATATGTCCTGCGCTGCCTGGATGGTCGTTGCCGAAGGTGATGGCGCCACTGATTGCCTGCGTGCGGCCGCGCCGGCGCTTCAGCGCGCCCTGGCCGCAGCCGGCATTGAGATAGCTGCTCCGGAGCAGTTGCCCGCGTCTGGCGGCGGCGCTGCCAACGGCTGCGCGGCAGGCGGCGTCTTTCTGTTCGGCGGCTGGACGTCCGCTGTCGCCGCCGCGCTGCAAGCCGCAGCAGCCGGCGCGCCGACGCCAGTGCTGGCCATCTGCTGCGCCGCATCACCGCTAACGACCGGCGACATGTGGACAGTGCTGTCCACCGGTGCGGACGAGCTGCTGCACTGGCCGTGCAGCGAGCAGGCAGTGGCCAGGCTGCGGCGCTGGCATGAAGTCGGGCAGCTGATGTCCACGCCTGCCGTGCGGGACATGCTGATCGGCGAGAGCGCCATCTGGCGCAGCCTGGTGCGCGCAGTGGTCGAGGTGGCGGCGTTTACCCGGTCGCCGGTCCTGATCACCGGCGAAACCGGCACCGGCAAGGACCTGATTGCGCAAGCCATCCACCGCCTGAGCGGCGCCTGCGGCACATTGACCGTGCTCGATTGCACCACCATTTCCCCCGAGCTGGCAGGCAGCGAACTGTTTGGCCATGAACGCGGCGCCTTCACCGGTGCATTCACTTCGCGCGACGGCGCTTTCGCCAGTGCCGATGGCGGCGTACTGTTTCTGGACGAAGTCGGCGAACTTCCGCTTCCACTGCAAGCACAGTTGCTGCGCGTGATCCAGGAGCAGCAATACAAGCGCATCGGCTGCAATACCTGGCAGCCGACACGCTTCCGTTTAGTGTGCGCGACCAATCGCGATCTGGAGGCCGAAGTCGCGCGCGGGGCTTTTCGTGCGGATCTTTACTATCGCATTGCCGGATGGCGCTGCCGCACGCCGCCGCTACGCGAGCGTACCGGAGATATTCTGCCGCTGGTGTCATATTTTCTGCGGCAGCTGGCGGGACGGGACTATGCGCTCGACCCGGCGGTGCGGCAGTATTTGCTGACGCGCGCGTATCCGGGCAATGTGCGCGACCTGCGGCAGACCGTGGCGCGCATCTGGCACCGGCATACGGGGCCTGCGCCCATCACCATTGGCGCGGTGCCGCCGGATGAGAGGCAGCAAGGCCCGGTTCCGTGGCCGGACGAGCGCTTCAACGATTCCATCCGGCAGGCGTTGTCGCTTGGCGTTTCCTTGTCCCGCATCGGACAGGCCGCCTCCGACACCGCGATCCGCCTCGCGCTGGAGCAGGAAGATGACAACAACCAGCGCGCAGCCCTGCGCCTTGGCGTGACGGATCGCGCGCTGCAACTGCGGCGCAAGGCGCGTGCGGCCTAGCGAACGCTTCGGCGCACAGGCGCTCATCCGCGAAAGTCGAGCACCTCGAACGCGCCGTAGTTACTGCAATTGCATTTGCAGCAGCAGTCAGCGCACGTACAACCAAGCGGATGAGCGCCCATATCCATCCGGCCGCCGCCTACCGGCGGCCATACAGCCAAGACCCGTCCACGCGGCCCTGAACGCTGCCGGACCGGGCGCAGCGGCCGTCGCGGCGCGCCACCTGCATGCTTGAAGCGCATGATCTCAAACTCCGCTTCCATGACACCCCTCCCTGGCCACCATCGCCTTATCACCAACCTCCCCCACCGACCCGCTGCGGCAGTACATCGACCCCGCACTCCGCAAGCCGTCCATGAACCGCCCGTCCATCCACCCCGGCAATCCGCGCCCGCAGCACCTCCCGCAACCGGTCCCCGACGCGCGCATTCACGCCCAAAGCATGCAAACCAGCCGCCAACACCGCAGCCGACGGCGGGCTGCAATGCCTGCGTGTTTCGCTACAGCGCAAAAACCGGCGAACCTCGGCACCCGGCTGCGCAACCGCCAGTAATGCGCCAAGCGCTGCGCCGCCGCCACGCTGCCGTGCCGGAACGAAGCCACCGGCACGCCCAGCCCGCGTGCGCGCAAGGTTCCCCATCGTGCAACCGGATAAGCTGCAGCATCGACCAGCAGCACCACGCGCTCACGCGCCAGCATGCCAAACAGGTCCCAGAACAAATGCAGCGACGAAGGCAAAACACAAGCCGCCTCGCAGCCCATCAAGTGCGCCAGTCTCCTGGCCAGGGACTGCGCCGGCACAGACTCCTCCAACTGCGCCGGCTTCCCAAGCGTCAGCGCCGGCCACGCCGGCAGAACGCGAGCAGGATGGCGCATCCCGGGATAGAGCGCACTGGTAAAGTCCACCCTGCCCGCGTCCATTGCCGCCTCATGCTTTGCTCAGCTGCTCATTCAGCCGCTGGCGCAGCAGCACCGACGGCAGCACTGCTTCGGTGGAGGTGTTCAGCACCTCGGCCGACAGATCCACACCCGTCGCCGCGCGATACGCATGGATATAGCCCTGCGCCTGCGGACGCCAGAAGCGCGCCCAGTTGAAGGCCTGCGTCGGCTCGATCACCGAACTCCAGTCGCCAAAGCGGATCGACAGCAGCAGCTGCTCGCCAAAGATCGCCAGATTACGGAAATGAACGATGCTGGTATCCGTCCAGCCCTGGACCTTCTTCATCGCATCCACCCTGTCCATCCACGGCTCCGGATAAGCGACCATGGTGCGCGTCGGCAGGAATTCGCGGAACTCGGGCCGCGCCAGTATCCACTGCTGCATCAGCATCTCGATGCGCGCCGTCGAAGGCAGGTCGCCATACTGGTTATGCGCCCCTTCGGACAGTACCAGATGGATCTCCTTCAGCGCGTTCAGGATCGGGAACGCGTCAGCCTTGAGGGTGGTATCGTCATCCTGCCGGTAGAAGGCGGTCAGCATGCGCAGCAGCAGGTGGAACGCCTGCAGGAACTTCGAACGGCTGTCGGCCGGACGGAAGTCGCGAACAGCCTTGCCGTCCAGCCGCATGCCGTAGTGATGGTCGTACTCGTAATTGCGGCGCGCGACCGTCAGCCGGTGCTGCTCATCCTGCGTATAGCCCCACAGCAGCGAATTCAGAGGGCGCAGGATATCGATCTCGGTATTCGCCAGCGGATCGGGGCCGCTGCCTGCTGCGCGCAGGTTCTGGAAGCGGCGCGTGATCACGTTCATCGACTGCGCCAGCATGCCTTCTTCCTGCCAGTACGACCAGATCAGCTCCACCATGCAGGGATTGCTCAGACGGTCCTGGATCAAGCCGTAGCACAGGTCCGCCTCGACCTGGCGCCCGCCCGGCATCTGGAAGCCGACTTCCGGCAGCTTGCGGCGGATCACGCTCAGATACGGCAACAGACCGCCCGATTCCCTGTCCAGGTACCGGCCGGTCAATACATCCTGCAGGTGCGCATTGGCAGGAATGTCGCGCCGGTCCAGCCAGGCCGCGTCTTCCGGCTGGTTGAAAGCCAGCGGCGGCGTCATCACGCCGCAATTGACCATCACGAAGGCTTCGGTGGCCACCTTCAGCACGCGGTAGGCGTCCGAATCGGTAAAGGGCAGCGCGCGCCGGCCCTGCAGGGAGCGGAACATGTCGAAACCCTTCAGGTCACGCTCCGTGCCGCAGAACAGCTCGTGCAGGAAGCTGTCGTACTTGAGGAAAGACAGCGCATCGGTGCTGTTGCGGATCAGGACCCAGAGCGCCACATCATCCGTTTCCTCCGTCTCGGAGCGCGACAGCGACACGCCCACGCTGCCGCTGATTGGCACCGGGCTGCGCTCGTCGGCCGTGATCTTCATCTCCAGGATGTACTCCGCATTCGGCACGTCGCGCTCCACGTCCGTAACGATGCCCGAGTCTGCAAGCGCAGCGAAATGCTGCGGGTCGGCGCGCAAAGGCTCCAGCTCAATGCGCACCTGCAGCACCTGCACACCGCCATGGCGGATGACAGTGCTGAAGCGCGGACTGGCGGCGATATCGGCGGCCAGCGGAGAGACCGGCGTGACATGGAAGCGTTCAGGGACGCGCTCCCGGGCGTCCGCTCCCGTTCCGGTAACCATCACCAGCACCACCGTATCGCCGACCACCGGACGGTGCATGCTTGGCACGCCGTGGCGGTAGAAATCGATGCGGCCGTCGATCTGCGTCTCGATATTGAATTCGGCCTCGTTGACTTCACCTTCCTTCAGCTTCCTGAATTCCAGCGGCGGCTTGTCATCCGAGGTCTGCCCGCCCGGCGCATGCACGTTGCGGTAATACAGCTTATAGACCAGGCTTGCGTCCAGGTGATGGATCTCGGCGACGCCTTCGTTGCCGGTGAGTGCCTCCTTGCTTTCAGTCTCCGTGCCATGTTCGTCCACCAGGTACAGCCGCAGGTAGGCATTCCTGACCGGGATGCCGCCCGTGTGCACCTTCACTCTGATGCTCGTATCCATATCGCTCTCCTTAATGATCGATCAATGTATTGCGCAAGGCCCAGTGAGCAAGCAAACGCCCCAGCAGCGCGCTCTCGTCCTCCGGCGACAGATGGCCGCCGGCACGGGCCTGGCCGATGACGGCAAACACCAGCGTCGGCGGCGCCTCATACATGCGCTGTGGCGTCCTGCTCCACAGGCGGAACAGCATTTCCAGGTGGGCCGGCTGGCGGCGCGCCACTTTCATGGATTCGGGCACAGAGCGTCCGCCCAAGGCTGCAGGGCGGTGCTCGGCCAGCAGCCGCGCCAGCGCCGGCAGGCTGGCTTCCAGTGAACGCAGCAGCGTGGTGTGCGGTGGCGTCAGGCCGTGCAAGGGATAAAAGGATTCCCACAGCGCCGCAATGCGCCGCCATTGCGGATGGGGATACAGCAGATCGCCAAGTGCGCATCCCAGTTTGACGCGAATCCAGGGCACGGGATGGGGATCATCCACATTCAGTCGAAACACGAAGGCGCGCGGCAGGCTGACCACGCCCATCAAACCCAGCGTCGCCACCACGCCGACGCGGCACAGCGACCAGAAATCCGCCACGATCTCGGAAATCCAGCGCTCCCATAATTGCCATACCGGTGAAGGACCGGTACCCTGCATGGTGCGCAGCACAGGCCGCAGCGAGTTCACCAGATCGAGCAGCGCGGCCCCCTGGTGTCCGACCTCATGGAACAGCGAGGAAGCAATGCTGCTACCGATCATGCGCTCGCGCGGCACGCGAATGACGGCAACGGGATTGTCGCCGCCACCCGGCAACCGTGTGCGCGCCCGGCGGATGGCCGCGCCCGGTCCGCGGTCCAGATAGCAGATCACCGGCGGCGCAAAGCGGATCGCACGCGGCAGCGCCAGTGCATCGGCCGAAACCACGTCCAGGCCGGCCAGCCATACGCCATTGCGATGCTCGCTGCGCTGCGTGATCACGTCGTTGAACAGGTCGAACTGCACCAGCGCCGCATTGAACTTCAGCCGCAGGAAGGTAAAGCGGCGCTGCCCCTGCGCTGCCGTGGCGCGGCGTCCCATGGGACTGTGCAGCCACGCCAGGAAGCCACGCACCATGCGCCGCAGCTCGCGCCGCCCGGATGCCAGCTGCCGCTCGATCGCCAGTTGCGCTGCGGGCTGCAGCGCGGCTGCCGGCACCATTGGCTCGATCAGGGCGAAAGGCTGCAGGCGCGCCAGACGTGCCAGCAGCGAGCGCGCCTCCTGCGCCAGCATCCATGCGGCGTAGCCGTTCATGCTGTTCAGGCCCCGTACAGCACGATCTTGCGGCCCTGGCGTACCCAGCGTCCGCCGCTGCTCCCCATGTTCCCCTTATTGCCGATGTTGCCAGCGCTGCCGCGGCCCTGCTGGATTCCGCCGCGGCCGCCGAACTGGCCCTGCATGCCGGTTTTCTGTAACAGGCCCGGCGCAAGCTGGCGCGCCGCAGCCGTCGCGGCCTGCATGGCGATTTGGCGCGGATCGCCGCCGCCGGATTGCGCCGCGCGGTTGACCGTGTCCGCCGCCAGCTTGACGAAGGTGCGCGCCCCCTCGAATTCGCGGTCTTCGCCGCCCATTTCGCCTTCCGCTTCCAGGCCCAGTGCACTGCCCGCCGCCGACGCCAGGCCGCTGCCGATCTTCGCACCCAGCGGACCGCCAACCATGCCGCCCAGCGCACCGCCGGCCAGCGGCAGCGCCTTTTTCGCCACACCCTTGAGTACGCCGCCGATGGCCTGGCCGACCGGCGAACGGACCACGTTGCCGGCAAAGTTGGCGGCTTTCTTCAGGAAGCTGCCCAGGAACTGCTCCAGTTCCGCCTCATTGGTCACCGACAGCAGCTCGTTAGCCAGCTCCATTTCCTCTGCCTCCGACAGCATGCCGTGCTGGCCGCCCCACTCCGCCTCGCCAAATTCGAACTGCTCCCCTTCATAGCCCATCTCGTTACCGAATTCCAGGGTACTGCGGTCGATGTCGTGCATGATTTGCTCCCTCCTGAAGTAGGACTGCGTTGGATGAAACGGCATCGCCGTTCCGTTGAAATGCCGGATACCCGGTGCATGGACGCGGGCTGCCTGCGCCAGCGCCGCCAGAACGGCCTTGCGCACCTGGCGCGGATCACCGCGTTCGAGCTGGCGTGCACGGCGTACCGCGAAATGGGCGAAGCGCATGAATTCGCGCGCGATGGCGAGCTCCTTGTCTTCCGCGCTCAGGCCTTCCAGTTCCATGCCAAACGCAGGCCCACCGGCACGCAGCACTCGCTGCAGCGGGCCGGCAATGCGCGCCGCCGCAAAAGGCGACAAGCCAGCACGGCGGGCGAAGGCTTGCAGGAACAGGAAGAGACGGCCGGACTGGCGCGCAGCCAGCAGATCGGCAGCGTCCACCAGGCCGTGCACGCCGGTATGCAGCGGTGCAGCCGGCAGTTCAAGCTCGGGACGGTAATCGATCAGGCGGCGGTTCATGCGCGCTCCCATGCGTTGGCAATGTACATATCAGTGCAAGCGCTGTGCCAGATGTACGCAGAGGGAAAAAGGCGGCGGCTGGCGAAGCGAACTTCGTCTGCCGCCGCAGGGGCGAACCGTTGCCGAAGCTGGCTTCGCCGGGAGGGGGTCAGGCCGCGATGGCGAGGGTCAGCGTGGCGACGTAGCCGTCGGCGACGTTGCCGCTCACCGATGCGAGCTGCAGCGAATAGCCATCGCTGAAGACCATGTCGGCCGCATAGCTGGTGCGGGCCAGGTTGCTCACGCTGGAGCTGTAGCCGCTGGTGGCATAGACTTCGTTCAGCGTCGCCATCGGGAAGGTGAACTGCGAAGTCTTGATGCGGTTGGAGGCACTGGCGCTTGCGGCCAGTGTGCGGTATACCTCGAAGTGCACGTGCGGCATGCGGCCGTCGTAGCAGCCGGGGAAGATGGTGGTGAACGTGAGGTCGCCGTTGGCGTCCGCTTCCTGCACGCCGCGCAGGTAGTTCTGGCCGGTCACGCCGCTGGAATACAGCGAGTAGCGTCCTTCGCGGTCGCAGTGCCACAGATAGACAGCGAAGTTGCCGGCGGCGCCGCAGCTGTTATTGGCGTTGATGATGCGCAGCCTGATGGTCAGCGGTACGCCGGCTGCAACGGCGGTCGGACCGCCGAAGCTGCTGCGGATGTCCTGCCGCACGATGCCCGAGAGGTTCAGTACATTGACCACGCCGCTGCTGTTGCTGTTGGTGCCGTCGGCCGGGTATGGGCCGCCCGTTTCCTCGGGGATGACGGAGCAGCTGGAACTGCCTGTGCTGCCCGTGCCTGTACTGCCAGTGCCCGCGCTGCCGGTATTGCTGCTGCCGGCGTTGGAGGTGGCCGTGTCGGCGCTGATGGTGCTGTCCGAACTGCTGCCGCCGCAACCGAGCATAGGCAAAGCCGCGCCGGCCAGCAGCCAGCGCAAGGACTGGCGGCGGCCTGCGGCCATATTCATCATCGCCTGCAGGTCCATCTCCAGGCTGTGATCGTGGTCTTCCATGATTTGCCTCAGGCCTTGGTGTTGATCAGGTTTCCGCTGCTGCCGGCCTGCGGTAGCTTGCTCGCCAGCGATTGCAGGAAGCTGCTTAATTGCTCCGACGAGTTGTTGCTGTCGCTGCCAAGGGCGGTCAGCAGATTCTTGAACGAGCTTTCAGGGGAAGACGTGCTGTCGGTGCTGTCGGTATCGTCCGTGCTGGCAACGCTGCTGTCCAGCTTTGAAATCAGGCTTTGCAGGTCTTCCGACAGCTTACCGGGACCGCCAGGGCCGCCCTGCCCACCACCGCCCTGCTCATGCAGTGCGCCCATCAGCTCCTGCAGGAAGCCGCCCAGCGCCTGCGCCGCATTCGTGGTATCGCTGGTGCCGGTAGCACCGTCAGCGCCTGCATCGCCGGTACTGACGCCGATGGACTGCAGCGCGCCGGCAATCGCACTGACAAAACCACCACCATCCGGCGGAGGCGGCGGCCGCACGCCTTCGGCCTGGCGGCTGCTGCCCGTCGATTGCAGCTTGCTGACATAACTCAGCTGGCTCGCTGCGCTACTGGAAGTAAGAGAACTGATGCTCATTGCCTGGCTCCTTGGTTATGGACGCGGCATCCGCGGCTTGCGGTCGTCCAGTTGCTTGCGCTGTTCCGGCGTGAGCACGGCCAGCAGCTTGTGATGGGTACGGATTTCGGACAGCACGATGTTCGCGTGCGCCTGCGCCGAGGCTTGCGCCAGCCTGGAGGCGGCTGCGTCATCGAACTTGTCGGCGTCGCGCAGTTCATGCAGGGCGCGCATCGCTTTTTCCTCGGCCTTGTGCTGCTCGCGCAGATAAGGCGCCTGGCCGTGCAGGATGGTGAAGATTTTGTCTTCCTGCGCTTCGGTCAGTTGCAGGCCGCGGAACGGCATGTGGCCATGACCGGGGAAGCCCGGGCCCTCGCCGGGACCGTCGGGACCGCCGGGACCACCTGGTCCGCCAGGACCACCGCCATCGAAGCCGCCCGGACCGCGATCCGGCATCGCCGGCGCATCTCCGGCAGCGTGAGCCGCCAGGGGCAGCAGCACCACGGCCGCGAGCATCAGTCGCGACAAGGTCTGTTTTATCATTTTCATATGCACTCCATATTGAAGAATCAGGAGCGGCCATTGTCTGGCTGGGGGATGTAAAGCGCGGTAAGGGGCGCGTAAATCCGTGTAAAGACGGCAGTGCCGGCGGGGACCATTTTGTTATGATGGTCCCATCCCCAATGAATAGTGACAAACAGGCAATGAGCAAGGTACTGCTGATAGACGATGACGTAGAACTGGTCGGCATGTTCCAGGAATACCTGGAGCAGGAAGGGTTCGAGGTGAAGACCGCCAACGATGGCGAGTCCGGCACTGCGGCCGCATTGACCGGCCAGTATGCGATCGCGGTACTGGATGTGATGATGCCGCGCATGAACGGGCTGGAAACCCTGCGCCGCATTCGCGCTGCCAGCCGCATGCCGATCCTGATGCTGACCGCGCGCGGCGACGATACGGACCGCATCGTCGGCCTGGAGCTGGGCGCGGACGATTATGTGACCAAGCCCTGCACGCCGCGCGAACTGACGGCGCGCATTCGCGCCATCCTGCGCCGTACCCTGTCTTCGCTGCCGGAGAACGTGGCCGGTTCGCCGCTGGTCGTCGGGCAGTTGACGATGTGGCCGGAGCAGCGCCGCGCCGCCTGGGCGGGCGCCGCGCTGGAACTGACCAGTACCGAATTCAATCTGCTGGAGGTATTGGCGCGCAATGCGGGTAAGCCGGTCAGCAAGAATGTGCTGTCCGAGCAGGGACTGGGGCGCCCGATGGCGCGCTTCGACCGCAATATCGACGTGCACTTGAGCAGTTTGCGGCACAAGCTGGGCACCATCGCGGATGGACGCTCCTGTCTGCAAACCGTTTATCGCATGGGCTATCAGCTGATCAAGGAGTGAGGCTGTGGGCCGTCTGTTCTGGAAATTCTTCTTTTCGATCCTGCTGGCGCAGCTGGCCGCTACGTTGGCTATTGGCGGAGCGTTCTGGCTGCGCAACCGCGAAGCGGAGCCGGTACGCCGGCTGGACATCGATACCAGTCCGCCAGCCGAGATGGCCATCGAGTCCGCTGCGGCGACGCTGGCTTATGGCGGGCCTTCGGGACTGCAGCAGATGCTGGAGAATATGCCGCATCACCGGGTGTATGCGGTGGACGACAAGGGCAAGGAGCTGCTCGGGCGGATTGTGAATCCTTCCATGCTGAATGAGGCGCAGAAGCTGCTGGAGAAGGGAGATCAGCGTGTTGTGCGGCATGTGACGTCGGCTGATGGACGGTGGTTCATGCTGTTCCTGCCGTCGCGCGAGCGTGGGCGGGAGATGGACGGCTCGCGCATGCTGTTGGCCGGGGCCGAGATGCCTATCGTCGCCATGCACGAGCCACGCGGACCCGTGCCTGCAGGCCCTGGCGGTATAAGCAATCCCGCAGCCCGCGGAGGCGGCCGGGACGCCCACGGTGCAGATCGCGCACCTCCGGCCGGCGCAGGCGCCGCAAGCGATGCTGCCGCCGGCGAGCGCGCCTCAGCGCGCGCCGGTTTCGACGCGGACAGAGGCCCCGGCGGCCCTGGCTTCGCTGCACCGGGCGGCCCCGGTGGGCCGGAGATGCGGCCACCCCGCTTTCGTCCGCTGACGCCCTGGATACCGGTAGGCGCGGCCGTGCTGGCCAGCCTGCTGTTTGCCGCCCTGCTGGCCTGGTACTTTTCGCGTCCTATCCGCTCCCTGCGCCAGGCCTTCGAAGCCGCCTCGCAGGGCAACCTTGCCCCCCGCTTCGAGCACACCAGCAAGCGCGGCGACGAACTGAACGCCCTCGGCCACGACTTCGACCGCATGACCGCGCGCCTGCAAAGCCTGATGGACGGCCAGACCCGCCTGCTGCACGACGTCTCCCATGAACTGCGCTCCCCCCTGGCCCGCCTGCAAGCCGCCATCGGACTCGCGCACCAGCAACCCGACAAAATGCGGGCCACCATGGAGCGCATCGAACGAGAGAGCATGCGGATGGATAAACTCGTCGGCGAACTGCTTACCCTGTCCCGCCTCGAGGCGGGCGCGCTGAGCACCGCACGCGAAGAGATCAGCCTCGCCGAGCTGCTGGACGAAATCGTCGGCGACGCCGAATTCGAAGCCGCCACCCACGGCCGCGCCGTCGTGCAGCACGGCGCCGCAGACGGCCATATCCTCGGCCAGCCCGACCTGCTCGCCCGCGCCATCGAAAATGTTGTCCGTAACGCCATCAAGCACAGTCCCGTCGGCGGCACCGTCGATGTCGATATGGCGCGCGACGAATCCGGCCGCAATCTGCGCATCAGGGTCATGGACCGCGGTCCCGGCGTGCAGTCGGCAGACCTGGAAGCCATCTTCCAGCCCTTCTACCGCAGCAGCAATACGCAGAAGGACGTGGAAGGCCATGGACTGGGGCTGGCGATCGCGCAGCAGGTGGTGCAGCAGCACGGCGGCAGCATTGCCGCTGCCAACCGCGCCGATGGCGGCCTGTGTGTCGAAATTGCACTACCTCTGGCATGATTGAAAACTGTCTCTCCAACAGGCGAAACAATCAGGACAATGAGTTACATTTTCCGTGAACCGGCGCTGCTACATTGAGCGCGTCTGTCCTGAAATTCGTCTTATGTTTGCATCCGCTTTCACCACACTGTCCCAGGCCGTTTCGTATCTCGAAGACGGCGCCGCACAAGAAGCCCGCCAGATCCTGGTCGCGATGATGGAGTCCACCCGCCACGGGGACGACTTGTGCAGCATGATCTTCGCCTCCGCGCTGCTGAAGCGCATTGACGCCGATGCGCACGCCAACGTCCATCCCGCGGCCGGCTGCCTTGTCGCCGCCTACGGCCAGCATCACTTCCCCTTCGTAAAGGAAGCCGGCCGCATCGCCAACCTGCTGCTGGCGAATCACCTGCACGGCTATGAAGAAGTCGCGCTGCTGGACATCGGCATCGGCTCCGGCCAGCAGATCGCCGCCCTGCTGCGCCACATGGAGGATACCCAGCTGCTGCCGCGCCGGCTGACCGTAATCGGCATCGAACCGGCGGCGGACAGCCTGCGCGCAGCGGAACTGACGGTGCGCGGCGTGGCCGAAGCAGTAGGCGTGGAACTGGAATTCATCCCCGTCGCAAAGTGCCTGGAGGATCTGGACGAGGATGATTGGGCAGTCCTGCAGGCGCTGAACGTGCCGCTGGTAATCAACGAATCCTGTTCGCTGCATCATGTGGCCACCAGCTCAACGCACGGCGACCTGAAAGACGAGATGCTGCGCCGCCTGCACGCCCTGCAGCCAAAGGCCTTTGTACTGTCCGAGCCGCACTCGGATCACCATACTTCGGAACTGGGCGCGCGTTTCGCCAACTGCTGGCGCCATTTCGGACTGGCCTTCAGCGCCGTCGATCGGCTGGACATCTCGCAAATCGAAAAAAGCGCCATCAAGACGCACTTCTTCTCGCGCGAGATTGAAGATATTCTGAGCCGGGATGAATACCGCCGCGTGGAACGGCACGAAACGGCGGCAATGTGGATGCGCCGCCTGCAGCGCGCAGGCTTCCGCGTGCAGCCGCCGGACGATTGCGACGCGCAGCAGCCACCCGCTGGCGTGACTTCGGTCTCCGTGCGGGATGGCTATCTGGGACTTGACTACGGCCACCAGACGCTGGTGGCCGTCATTCAGGCAAGGTAGGAATTACGCTTTCGGCAGGGTCACCCCGTGCTGGCCCTGGTACTTGCCGTTGCGGTCCTTGTACGAGGTTTCGCACACTTCGTCGGATTCGAAGAACAGCACCTGGGCACAGCCTTCGCCGGCGTAGATCTTGGCTGGCAGCGGGGTGGTGTTGGAGAATTCCAGCGTCACGTAGCCTTCCCACTCAGGCTCGAACGGGGTCACGTTGACGATGATGCCGCAGCGTGCGTAGGTCGATTTGCCCAGGCAAACCGTCAGCACATTGCGCGGAATGCGGAAGTATTCGATGGTGCGGGCCAGCGCGAAGGAATTCGGCGGGATGATGCACACGTCGCTCTTGATATCGACGAAGGAATTCGAATCGAAGTTCTTCGGATCGACGATGGTGCTGTTGATGTTCGTGAAGACCTTGAATTCGTCGGCGCAACGGATGTCGTAACCGTAGGACGAGGTGCCGTAGGAAATGACCTTGCGGCCATCCACCGAGCGCACCTGGCCCGCTTCGTAGGGCTCGATCATGCCATGCTCTTCCGCCATGCGGCGAATCCATTTATCGCTTTTAATTGCCATCGCTTTGGGTTTTCTCTGGGATTGCGGGGAGGCGCGCACCGGAGGCTGGCGCCGTTCCGGTGCGATTTTACGCGAAAGCCCGCGCTTTGAACATTTTTACATCGGTCAGGCGCGGCGGCGCGCCAACGGTTCGTGCGCCACGCCCTCGCCCACCATCTGGAAAATCAGATCGCTGACCAGTTGTGCCGTCAGTTGCGGGGACTCCATCGGGAACAGGTGGCCGCCGAACATGGTGCGGAAATGGCGTCCGACCAGGGCGCGCGTGGCGTCCAGCCCTGCCTGGCGATTTTCTTCCGAGCGGTGGCCCGCGATATAACCGACCGGCACCGGGAATTCGCCTTCAACCAGATTGCCGATGTGATGCGGCAGGCTGCGATAGACGGCGGTTTCGGTTTCGCGGCTGAAGCGCAGCTGCACGCCTTCGGGATGAGGAATCAGGCCTGCGTTCAGATAATCATCCAGCACGCCGGGCGCCCAGGCGGCAAAGATTTCCTTGCTGGCGAAATGGCGCATTGCCTCGTCCTTGCTGGACCAGACGTTGCGGCGCTTGACCGAGAAACGCGCCGGCGAGAAGCGGTCGGCGAAAGAAAAACGCTTGAATACGCGCCATGCAAACGCGCGCCAGCCCGCAACCACGGGCGAATCGAGCATGACGACGCAGCGCACCAGGTCGGGACGCGCAGCCGCGGCCATCAGGCTCAGGATGCCGCCCAGCGAGTGGCCGACCAGGATCACCGGCTGGGTATAGCGCTTCAGCAGGTCGTCAATCAGTTCCTGCACCAGCGTATGCCAGCCGTCGCGCACGGGATAGGCCGGGTTATGCGCGTGCATGTCCAGCGCCTGGATTTCGAAATCCCTACTCAGAAACTCAAAGAACTGACGGTAGGTTCCCGACGGGTAGCTGTTCGCGTGCGAGAAGTGGATTTTCGGTTTCGTCATCAGCTTATTCTAAGAACAATAATTTCTATTGTTTGGTACAAAACCTCTAATTATCCTATTTTCCGTACCAATAGCGAGCGTGATATTGCCGGTATTTTGTAACAGTAATGTTTAAACCGAGCTTAAATTCGATTGCCCCGGCATCGTCGGTCCGGTAAATGCTGGTGTCGATGCGGCGGTAGCGCTCGACCACGTCGGCCCGTGGATGGCGGTAGCGGTTGCGGTAGCCCAGCTGGAAAATGGCGTGCTGCGGCTGCACGGCCTGCAGGAATGCGTGGGTGGACGAGGTGCCGCTTCCGTGGTGCGGCGCCAGCAGGACCTCGGCCCGCAGTTGCGGTCCGGCGCGCGCCACCAGCTCGGCCTCCTGCGCAGCTTCGATATCGGCGGGCAGCAGCACCCCGTTGCCGCCGGCACGGACCATCAGGGTGCAGCCGCGTGCATTTGGCTTGAGCGAAGGGATTCCGTAGCTTTCGGCCGTCGGATGCAGGATTTCGAAGCTCACCCCATCCCAGCTCCAGCGCTGTCCCGCCACGCAATGCCGATGATTTGGCGCGGCCTGCGCTATCGGGTGTCTTTCGGACAAGGAGGACAACATCCAGTCCGCTTTGACGCTTTCCATGACCGATAGCGCACCGCCGGAGTGGTCGGCATCGCCATGCGTGACGATGATGCCGTCCAGCCGGTTAATGCCACGCGCGCGCAGATATGGCGCGATCACACGGTTGCCGCCATTTGCGCCGGGAGAATAATAAGGTCCCGTGTCGTACAGCAGCCGGTGGCTGGCCGTTTCCAGCAGCAGCGCCATGCCCTGCCCTACATCGAATGCGATCACCCGCAGCTCGCCCGGCGGGGGTGACGTGGGCTGCGCAGCCAGCAGCGGATACCAGGTTGCAGCACCCAGCCAGCGCATCGGCCAGCCGCGCGGCGCCAGCATCCACAGCGTACCGGCCAGCGCCCAGGCAAACATCCACCCTGCGGGTACGGGCGCTGACCAGACGGCAAACGGACGCGCGCTGCACCACGTAAGCGCCGCAGCCAGTCCGCGCACCAGTTCATGCGCAAGCAGGAGCAGCGGCACACCCAGCGGATCTGGCAACACGCTGCCCGCCAGTGCCAGCGGCGTGACCAGCAGGCTTACCAGCGGAATCGCAAAGGTATTCGCCAACGGACTGATGACGGAGATTTGCGCAAACAGCAGCATCGATAGCGGGACCAGTCCAATCGTCACTGCGTACTGGGTAACCGCCGCGCCGCGCAAGCCGCGTAGCAGACGGTCGCGCCGCGTCAGCGGAATGGCGCGGTTCGCGTGCGGACCCACCGGTTCGCCCGGTATCTGCGGACGTTTTGAACTGTGCCGCTCCGGCCTGCCCACCGACGCATACAGGATGACGCCCACTGCGCCAAACGACAGCCAGAAACCCGGCCACATCACCGCCCACGGATCGAACAGCACCGTAATTCCGGCAGCAAGCGCCAACACGTGGGTGATGCTGGTCAGCCGGTCGAGCCAGAGTGCGGCAGCGATCACGCTGAGCATGTACAAGGTGCGCTGTGCAGGGATGCCGAAGCCGGCCAGCGCGACGTAAATCAGCGCGGCCGTCATGCCGACCGCAGCGCCGAGCTTTTGCGCCGGCAGGATCAGCGGCAGCGCGGCGCCGCGCACGAAGAAAGAGCGCCGCCACAGCCATGTCGCCAGCAGCGCGACCATGCCGGCGATCATGGTGATGTGCAGGCCCGAGATCGAGATCAGGTGGCTGATGCCGGTGCGGTTGAAGATCTGCCAGTCCGACTGCGGGATGCCACGCTGGTCGCCGATTGCCAGCGCAACGATGACGCCTGCATATGGTCTGCCCTCCAGCGCACGCTGTATCTTGCCGCGCAGCGCCGCCCTTGCGCGCTCGACGGCGTTCATTGGCGTGAATACGAAACTATCGAGCTTTTCGTTCTTGCCCTCGTAGCGTACATAGCCGGTAGCGCGCACGCCTTGTTCGAGCAGCCAGAGTTCATAGTCGAAGCCATACGGGTTCGCGTTTCCGTGTGGACGCTGCAAGCGGACCTTCAGCCGCCACCGCTCGCCGGGCAACACCTGCGGCACTGCTGCCTGCTCCTGCGCGGACGCCGATGCAGCCACGGACGGCGCGCGCGTGTTCGCGTACCAGGACAAGGCAATCTTCGGCGGCAGCTGTGCTGGCTCCGCGCTTTCGACCGCGAAATTGAAGCGCAGCCCGCCATCGAATACATACGGCAGATTATCGATTGTGCCGACGACAATGAAGTCCCCGCCCTCATCCGCCTTCGCAAGCTGCGGCTCGAGCGCCCGCTGCGCCAGTGCGGCGGCCCAGTAAAAGCCTAGCAGACCACCCAGCACGCCAACGCAAGCAGCGCGTACGGCTGCCCGCGCCAGGCCCAGCCACCAATTTCGCCGCCACGCCGCATTGGGAGCATCGCGGGTATCGGCCGGGTCGCCGGCCAGCGAAAGGCCAAGAACAAGCGCGCTGCCCAACACAACAACGGCAAGCGCCGCCCATGGATGTGCCGGCAGATCCGCCTGCTGGTGCAACCAGGCAGCGCCTCCCACAAACCCGAAAATTGCCGCGCGCATCGCCGCATCTTAGCCGCGTCAACACGACGCCGCGTGTCATCGCAAGCTGGGATTGATCTGTATCAAGCGCAGAGCCTGCCGCCAGCACTGCTGGAATAGACCGGCTGTCGCGATGATGGGGTCTGTATCGCCGTCCAGGAAATAGTAGCCGCGAGAATTTTTTGTATGCGTCGTTCGTAGCGGCACTTTTAGTAAGCGCTACGCCGTTTAGTAAGCCCTAGGTGTCGATAGCTGCGTGCTGGAAGTCATGGGCGGAACACGGCCGCGCGCCAGCTTCTCTGGTCAGAATTATTTCGCCCAGGTCGATGGCGACGAAATCAGATACGGCAAGCAGGCAATGTCGCCGTCGCAGTTTGCCAATCTGCGTGGCAGCGGCAAACGGGAAAGGGCGCCATGGCAAGCGCCGTGCAGCAAAGCACCTTTCCTGAATCTCCGATCAGGCAAGTTGCGGCGCCGTCTTCCGCCAATCCACCATGAACCGGAAATATTACTTACTTTGTTTCGCCCTCGGACGAATTGAGGTGTATATCAAGCGGCGAGCAGAGCGCCGAGGCGGGGCATGATGGCGGCGGCGTTGGCGGTGGTGGCGGCGCGAACGTCGTCCAGCGCGGCGCCGCGCAGTTCGGCCAGCACGGCGGCGATAGCGGGAATTTCAGAGGGCGTGTTCACGCCGGGATGCACCCAGGCCGGCGCAATATCCGGCGCGTCGGTTTCCATGACGATGGACTCCAGCGGCAGCTCAGCCGCCAGACGACGGATCTGCAAGGCGCGGGTAAAGGTCAGGTTGCCGCCGAAGCCCAGCTTGAAGCCCTCGGCAATATAAGCCTCCGCCTGCTGGAAACTTCCGTTGAACGCGTGGGCAATCCCTCCCGCAGGTCCGATCTGGCGCACATGTTTCAGCACCTGATCCTGCGACTTGCGCACATGGCACAGCACCGGCAGTTCAAAATCGCGCGCAATCTTCAGCTGCTCGCGCAGGAAATGCACCTGTTTCTCGCGCATGTCCGGCTCGCACAGCATGGGAATGAAGAAGTCCAGCCCAATCTCGCCGATCGCCACGAAGCGCGGATCGGACATCGCTTCAGACACCGCCTCGCGCATGAACACCAGATCCTCCTCCGTGGCCTGCGGCACGAAGATCGGATGGATGCCCAGGCCATAGCAGCCGTTGGGCGCTGCATGCGCCAGCTCGCGGACGGTAGAGAAATTACCGCGATCGACCGCCGGGATGACGATCATCCCCACGTCCTTGCCGCCCGCCTGTGCAGCCACCTCCAGCGACTTCCCGCCGAATTCATGCGCATCAAGATGGCAGTGCGTGTCGATCCACATCAGTCTTACTCCGAACGCAAACCTTCGTCAGTCAGCCGCATCATGCGGTCGCAACGCTTTGCCAGCACCGGATCGTGGGTCACGATCACGAATGCGGTGCCAAGCGTGCGGGAAAGCTCCAGCATCAGGTCGAACACCGATTCCGCCGTGGTGTGATCCAGGTTGCCGGTCGGCTCGTCGGCCAGTACGCAGGCAGGCTGCGTGACCAGGGCGCGGGCCAGCGCCACACGCTGCCGTTCACCGCCCGACAATTCACCCGGCACGTGCGTGACGCGCTTCGCCAGGCCAACACGGGCCAGCATGGCCTGCGCCTGCTCCAGCGCCTCGGCGCGCTTCATGCGGCGGATCAGCAGCGGCATGGCCACATTGTCGAGCGCAGAGAACTCCGGCAGCAAATGATGGAACTGATAGACGAAACCCAGCGCACGATTGCGCAGGTCGCCGCGCGCCGTTTCGTTCAGCGAGGCCAGGTCCTTTTCCTGCAGGACCACGTTGCCGGTGGACGGCGTATCCAGCCCACCCAGCAAATGCAGCAGCGTCGATTTGCCGGAACCGGATGCGCCGACAATCGCCACGCGCTCGCCGCGGTGTACTTCGAAGTCGATGCCGTCCAGCACCTTGACGGCATAGCTGCCCTCGCGGAAGGTCTTGCCCAGGTTGCGGCAGGAAAGCACGGCATTATTCATAGCGCAGCGCCTCCGCAGGTTTGACCGACGATGCCCAGCGGCTCGGATACAGCGTGGCGGCAAAAGCCAGCAGCACCGACACCACGGCGATCACGCCCACATCTTCCCAGTGCATGTCGGACGGCACGGCGCTGATTGTGTAGATATCCTTCGACAAGAACTGCACTCCCAATAAATGTTCTATAAACGGCACGATTACATCGATGTTCAGGGCCACCAGCACGCCGCCCGCCACGCCCAGCAAGGCGCCCAGCACCCCCACCAGCGCGCCCTGGATCATGAAGATCTTCATGATCGAACGCGGCGACGCGCCCAGCGTGCGCAGGATGGCGATATCGGCCTGCTTGTCCGTCACCGTCATCACCAGCGTCGAGACCAGGTTGAACGCGGCCACCGCCACGATCAGCGTAAGGATGATGAACATCATGCGCTTCTCGGTCTGTACGGCGGCGAACCAGTTGGCGTTCAGCTTCGACCAGTCGCGCACCGTGAGGTTGGACGGGAACAGCTTCTTCAGGTCCTCAGCCACTTCCGGCGCGCGGTGCATGTCCGCCAGCCGCAAACGCAGGCCGGCCGGCGCATCCAGGCGCAGCATCTTCTCCGCATCCTGGATATGGACGAAGGCCAGACCGGAGTCGAACTCCGGATGCCCTGCCACGAATACGCCGACCAAAGTAAAGCTGCGCATGCGCGGCACCAGGCCGGCCGGCGTTACATTGCCCTGTGCCAGCGCCATCGTAACCTTATCGCCCAGGTTCAGCTGCAGCGAACGCGCCAGGTCGATGCCCATCACGATATTGAATTCGCCGGGACGCAGTTCGCTGAAGCTGCCGAACTTGACGGTCTTCGCCAGGTCCGAAACCTGCGGTTCCTGCCCCGGCAAGACGCCGCGCACCACGGCCGGACGCAGGATCTCGCCGCCGTGCAGCAGCATCGCCTGCGTCTGCACGAAAGGCGCAGCGCCCTTCACTTGCGGATTCGTCATCGCCCGCTTGGCCTGCTCCTGCCAGTCCGGCATGCTGCCGTTCTTGTCGAACACTTCAACGTGCGCCAGCACGGACAGCATGCGGTCCGTGACCTCCTTGCGGAAGCCGTTCATCACGGACAGCACCACGATCAGCGCCGCCACGCCCAGCGCAATGCCGGCGATCGAAATCAGCGAGATGAAGGAGATGAAGCTGTTGCCCTTGTCGCGCTTCCCGGCACGGGTGTAGCGCAGGCCGACCAGCCATTCGTAAGGTAGATTCTTCATATTATTCGTAGCGCAGCGCCTCGGCCGGTTTCACGCGGGCCGCCGCCCAGCTTGGGTACAGCGTCGCCACGAAGGACAGCACCATGGCCGTGATGCCGATCACGGTCACGTCGTGCCAGCGCAGGTCCGACGGGACGGTGCTGATGAAATAGATATCCTTGGACAGGAACTTCACGCCGATCAGGTGTTCGATGGCCGGCACGATCACGTCCACATTCAGGGCCAGCGCCACGCCGCCGGCAATGCCGAAGGCCGTGCCCAGCACGCCTACCAGCGCGCCCTGCACCACGAAGATCTTCATCACGGAGCGCGGCGATGCGCCCAGGGTACGCAGGATGGCGATATCGGCCTGCTTGTCGGTCACGGTCATGACCAGCGTGGCGACCAGGTTAAACGCCGCCACCGCGATAATCATGGTCAGGATCACGAACATCATGGTCTTCTGCGTTTTCACGGCCGCAAACCAGGTGGTGTTCAGTTTCGACCAGTCGCGGATCAGCAGCTTGCCGGGCATGGTCTGCTTCAGATCAAACGCCACTTCCGGCGCGCGCTGCATGTCTTCCAGGCGCAGGCGCAGGCCGAACGGAGCGCTCATTTTCACCAGCTGCTCGCCGTCCGCCAGGCTCACATAGGCCAGGCCGGAATCGAATTCGTTATGGCCGGCCTCGAAAATGCCGCTCACCGTGAAAGTGCGCAGCGACGGCGCGGTGCTGGTGAAGGACGAACCCTGGGCCAGCGCAATGGCCACCTTGCCGCCCACCTTCACTTCCAGCTGGCGCGCCAGTTCGATGCCGAGAATGATGTTGAAGCTGTCCGGCTGCAGGCTATCCAGGCGGCCTTCCTTCATCTGTTTGGCGATGTCGGACACCTTGGGCTCCTCGGCCGGCAGGATGCCGCGCACGATGGCCGGCCGCAGCGTGTCGCCGCCATGCACCAGCATGCCCTGGGTCTCGACAAACGGCGCGGCGCCGCGCACCTGCGGATTGGCGAAAGCGTCCCTGGCCGTCGCGTGCCAGTCGGCCATGCCCAGGCCATTGATATCGTAGATCTCCACGTGGCCCAGCACCGACAGCATGCGCTCGGTGACCTCTTTCTGGAAGCCGTTATATACGGACAGCACCACGATCAGCGCTGCCACGCCCAGCGCGATGCCGGCCATCGAGGTCGCGGAGATGAAGGAGATAAAACTGTTTCGCCCACTGCGTTTGCCGGCGCGCGTGTAGCGCAGGCCGACCAGCCATTCGAATGGCAATTTTTTCAAGAGACCCATGTAGTACGGTGGCAGTTTAGACGCGAAAGCCCGCAGTTTGCCATATAAACAGCATTTCATGTGGCCCGTCGATCCTCTACAATGCCGCATGGCTTCTACTACCGTCGTAATTCCCTTTGCGCTGCCGCCCAAGGAACTGGCCGCAGACATCGCGCGCGCCCTGCAGGCGCCCGCCCTTGCCACATTGCTTTCACGCAACAATCTGCATGAACGCCGCCGTTTCGAGTCGGATGCACGCGTGCTGCCGCATGAAGCCTGGCTCTCGCCGGGCCGCGACAGCGCCCCGCTGGCCGCCGCCGTGATGCGCGGCTTCGGCCAGGCGCAGGCGGAGGGCTACTGGTTCATCGTACATCCGGTGCATGTGCAGCTGTCGCGCACCCACCTGACCATGGCCGACCCGCGCAACCTGCACCTGGACGATGCCGATGCGCGCGCCCTGTTCGACACCGTCAAGCCGTATTTCAATGACCTGATCTACGGTGACGCGAATACCTGGTTCATGCGCGCCGACGACTGGTCCGCGCTGGATACCGCCTCGCCGGATGCAGCCATGGGCAACAACCTGGTGGACTGGATGCCGACCGGACCGAATGCGCTGGCCTTCAGGAAGCTGCAGAACGAAGTGCAGATGCTGTGGCATGAGCATCCCGTCAACCAGGCCCGCGAGGCGCGGCGCCTGCCGCCTGTGAACTCGTTCTGGATGTGGGGCGGCGCTGGCGCCGCTTCGCCGTCCGCCGCCGCCTCGCCGGTGCTGGTGGCCGGGGCGCCGGCCTGGATGGCGGCGCTGGGCACGCCCGAGCTGCGCAATGCCGACGTGGCGCGCCTGCTGTCCACGCCGGGCGAGCGCCGCAGCGCCGTCCTGGGACACCTGCTGCCGGCCGGACTGGCCGGCGACTGGTCGCCATGGCTGGCCGAAATGCAGCGCCTGGAGCAGGAATGGTTCACGCCCCTGCTGGCGGCCGTGCTGGATGGCCGCGCCGGCGATCTGACGCTGGTGCTGACCGACCGCGAAGGCGTGACCAGCTTCCGCACGAGTAAAATGGCGCAGCGCCAGTTCTGGCGCATGAAGAATCTGAAGAACCTCACCTCATGACCCGTATTGCCATCCGTCCCTGCCCTGAACGCGCTTCCGAAATGCTGCGCGAGGGCGGCATTCATCCTGTGCTGGCGCGCCTGTTTGCCGCGCGCGGCCTGACCGATCCGCAGGACTTGTCCAGCGAGCTGGCGGCGCTGATGCTGCCCTCCGGCCTGTTGCATATCGACGCCGCCGCCGTCTTCCTGGCCGATTCCATCGCCGCGCGCAAGCGCATGGTCATTGTGGCCGACTACGACTGCGACGGCGCCACGGCCTGCGCCACGGCCCTGCGCGGCCTGCGCGCCATGGGCGCCGACGTGGACTTCATCGTCCCCAACCGCTTCGAATACGGCTACGGCCTCACGCCGGAAATCGTGGCGCTGACGGCGCGCGAGAAGTCGCCGGACATCATCATTACCGTCGATAACGGCATCGCCAGCATCGACGGTGTCGAGGAAGCCAAACGGCGCGGCATCGAAGTGGTGGTCACCGACCACCACCTGCCGGGCGACGCCCTGCCCGATGCGCGCGTGATCGTGAATCCGAACCAGCCGGCCTGCGGCTTCCCGTCCAAGCACCTGGCGGGCGTGGGCGTGGTGTTCTATGTGCTGCTGGCCCTGCGCGCTGAGCTGCGCCGGCGCGGCGTGTTCGATGCCCAGACCCAGCCCAAGCTGGATTCCCTGCTCGACCTGGTGGCGCTGGGCACGGTGGCGGACGTGGTCCGCCTCGATCCGAACAACCGCATCCTTGTCGCGCAGGGCATCAAGCGCATGCGCTCGGGCCGTATGCACGCCGGCGTGGCCGCCCTGTTCCGCGTGTCGGGACGGCAGGCGCGTACCGCGTCGCCTTTCGATCTGGGTTTTGCGCTCGGTCCGCGCCTGAATGCAGCGGGCCGGCTGGAAGATATGTCGCTCGGCATCGAGTGCCTGATTACCGATGACGACAACCGCGCCTGGGAACTGGCGCAGCAGCTGAACGACATCAACCTGCAGCGGCGCGAGATCGAGGCCGAAATGCAGGGCATGGCGATGGCGCACCTGGAGGACTTCCAGCCTTCCAACAGCAGCACCATCTGCGTGTTCGACGAGACCTGGCACCAGGGCGTGATCGGCATCGTGGCCTCGCGTCTGAAAGAGAAATTTTTCCGTCCTACGATTACCTTTGCACCGGCCGGCGACGGCATGATCAAGGGCTCGGGACGCTCGATTCCGGGCTTCCATCTGCGCGATGCGCTGGATCTGGTGTCCAAGCGCGCGCCGAGCCTGATCGACAAGTTCGGCGGGCACGCAATGGCCGCCGGTCTGAGCCTGCGCGCCGAAGCCTTCGGCGCCTTCCGCGAGGCGTTCGAGGCGGTTGGCCGCGCATGGCTGTCCGAGCACCAGCTGGAACGCGTGGTCGAAACCGATGGCCCTCTGGAAGATGCCTACTACACCACCCAGTTCATCGAACTGATGGACGGCCAGGTCTGGGGCCAGGGCTTCGCACCACCGGTGTTCTGCGACGAGTTCCGCGTGGTCAGCCAGCGCATCCTGAAGGAGCGCCACCTCAAGCTGGCACTGGAAAAGAGCGGCGTGCGCTACGACGCTATCTGGTTCGGGCATACCGATGCGCTGGGCGAGCGGGCACGCGTGGCGTTCCGCCTGGATGCCAATGAATACAACGGCGTCACGCGCGTGCAACTGCTGGTGGAACACGCAGAACCGGCCTGATTACGGCTGCTCGGCCTCGCGCTTGCAGTTGCAGATTTCCTGGCCCTTGTCGAACACCACGCGCCATTTGCCGGGCGCTTCCTGGCGCCAGACGGAGTTAAAGCGCGAGAACATCTTGCCCTTGGGGTCATAGACGGGGCCTGTGGTGTGCGCGAGGGTGCCGGAGGCCACGACTTCCACGTTGTCCGGTTCCCAGGTGAACGGCGCTTCCGGCTTTTCGAAGAAACGCTTCCACCAGGCGGCGATGGCCTCCTTGCCGTGCAGCGGCTTGGGGCCGGACCAGAACACGGCATCCTCCGAAATGAAAGTGGTGAACGTCGCGAAGTCGCGCCTGGCCATCGCGGCGGAGAAGGCGCGCTCGGCTTCCGTGACCTGCTGCTTGAGTTCTTCATGGCCGGGGGCGGCCAATGCGCTGGCGGCTGTCAGCATGGCGATGGCGGCGACGGCGGCAATCAGTTTCTTCATCGGCGACTCCTATAGTCGATACCGCAGCTCGCTGCGGGGCTCTTTCTGTTCGGACGTTAGCAGGAATGCATTGTATCCGAGCCGCTTGCGGCCATCGAGCTTCATATCTTTCACTTCTTTTGCCGCCAGTGCTATGCAGGCTTCGGCCTGCACGCCGCCTGTCAGCGTGGCGGCTATCTGCTTCAGCGCAGCCGCGGCCTGGGCTGGTGGGAGATAGGCCTCATATTCAGCCATGGCCAGCGGGCCGACGTGGAGCCGGATACGCAGGTCGCAGCGCCATTGACGCTCACCCAGTGCCGCGTTTTGACCGGTCGTGCAGTTGGCTGTTCCGAGCCGGCAGCGGTCATGCTGCGCCAGGGGTGTCCAGTGCGGCACGAACTGCTCGATGCGCACCGGGACGCGGAAATAATCGCTTAGGGTGCGGGCTGTTGTTTCTGCTGACGTGGTTCTGCTGTGCTTCAGGGCTGCGAGCATGCTGCGCAGCGTGCTTGCTGAGGGGCGGTGCTTGTGCCAGGCTTCGTCGAACTGCTCCAGCGCCCGCGCGGAGAGCATATCGACGAACTCGCGCGGTGCGCTGTCTGCCGCGGCTGCGATACGCTCGGTGTAGCGGTACGGCAGCGCGCCGGCTATGCCGAGCAGGCCCATAAACGCGGGCTTGATGATGACGCGTTTACCATTGCCATTACCGTCGCCATCGCCATCGCGGCAGCGAACATCGGCCACCGGAAATGCCAGCGATGTATCGTTTATCACGTGCGCTGGGACACCCTGCTCGCGCAGGTGCTGGCGCAGCCGGAAATAGCTGTAGCGGCGCGCGCCAGCCGGCACGGCGGAAGCTGCGGCTACAACATCAGGTTCCCGTTTCTCGGCCTGCATCGCATCAGCTCCCCACCGCTGCCAGCGGAAACCGCCACCAGCTGCATGAACGTATTCAGGTGCACGGACGTGGAAAGATACTGGTCGATCACGTGCACGAACACGGCAACGCTGGCGCCGACCAGCGCCCGCTCGTCTATGGTTACGCGGACCTCGGTGCCGTCGATTGGGGCCGAGCCGTGCCGGTGTGGCACGGCCAATGTGGCCGGCAGCAACTGTACATCGACCACTGCAGACTGCAGCTTGTGGGCCGCTTCCGAATCCGGCAGATCCTGCAAGCTGAATGCCAGCCGCAAGCTTTCCGCATCCGGCGAACGCGCCTCCAGCGCCAGCATCGCCAGCAGCCGCCATCGCAGCGCCCGTCCGCCACTCACCTCGCACATCTTCGTCACCGCACCCACCAGTGCCGCCGCCGGCTCCGCCACTTCAAGCTTCGCCGGCACCGCCCGATCGCAGCAAGTCAGCGCCGCCGACGCAGTTCCCGCCTCGCTGCCTGGCGCCGGCTCGAACGCTATGCGCATTGGTGGCCCGCACTCATCCGCCAGCGCCCGCCGTGCCGTCCAGGTGCGGGCTGGCGCCTGCGCATAGGCCACCGCCTGCGGCTGACGCAGCACTTCCAGCACCCGCCCACGCTGCAGACTAACGCTATCGATAGAGTAGATAACATGCGACGGGTCCGCAGGCTGCAATCCGTATTCACTGGCCAGCCCGGTCACATCAACCGGCGCCGCAGCAGCTGGAAACAGGTTCACGGCCGGCGCGCAGCCAGTCAGAAGATTCCCGGCCTCCGCCCGTGCCAGCACCTGCGCCAACTCGCCGTCAACGCGGACGGGCAGCGCAATATGCAAGGTCACCTCATTGCCAGCTGCCGGAACCTGACGCAGCAGCGCGGCCAGATCGAGGTCAACGAAATTGAAGCGGTCGCCGAAGCACTGATATCCGCGCAGCCCCTGCCACGCAGAGTCACCGGTCTCGTCCAGTCCGGCCAGGCGTATCGTGGGCACTGGTAGCGCGGCCATCCCGCCAGCGCCAGCCTGCACCCAGGCGGCGCTCGCGTGCATCAGCATGGCATCCAGCAGCGCCGCGCGCAGCACCGGCTCGGCATGAACGTACAGCCGCAAGCGCTTGCAAGCGCCAGGCGCGGGCGATCGCGGCGTCAGGGCCGGCAGCGACAACGTCAGCGATAGCAGGTGCTCCCTGCCCGGCCCAGCGTACGGCCGCCAGCCCAGCGAACCAAGCTCCACCCCACTGCGCGCTGCGTCAGCCACCAGACGAAACCGATAGCTGCGTCCATCAGAACCACGCGCCCGCAGCACAGTCCCACACCGCGCATCACCCCCCAACCGGAACACCGCCGCCGAAGCCGACGGCCGCAACTGTCCTGGATACAGCGCCTCCAGCAAACGTTCATCCAGCAACGGACCAGCGCGGTCCAGGCCGTGTGCGATCCGAGCGTGCAGCACTGCCGCTGCCTGCACCAGCCGCTCCACATGCGGATCACGCCCCACCTCGGCCCCACGTCCCCGTCCAGCGTCGCCAAGCCGTCCAGCCACCCGCGGATAGCGTGCGGCCAGGTCCGCCCCGCTCTGCCGAAGCTGCTTTAACTCTTGCTCAACCCAAGGCAAAAGTTGCTCCACAACCAAGCTCCCCGAATATCATGCCGTCCCGCAATACTGTCAGCTGTGCCGACGGCCAGCATTGACGAAGCGCAAAGCCCGGCCCGCTTGCATAAAACTCGGAATCGGAGTATAAATAATCCATAAACGGAGGACATATGAATTCCGCCTTTGCCTACCCCAAAACCGCCTACCACCCGGCCAATCCGGTGGATCTCAGCCTGAAAGAAGAGCGCGAGCGCCTGTCGCACGCTGCACTGAAAGGCTTTTTCCGACTGGCAGCAGCCTGGAAACTGCGCGATGAAGATGCGCGAGAACTGCTGGGAGGCCTGTCCAGCAGCACTTTCTATGAATGGAAAAAGAACCCGGACCGGGTATTGGAAGTCGATCGCATCACGCGGATTTCCTACCTGCTGGGTATCTACAAGTCGCTGCACATCATCTATGGCGAGAAGCTGGCCGATGAATGGATCGCTCTCAGCAACCGCAACGTGATTTTCGGCGGCCGCAGCCCGCTTACTTACATGATTTCGGGCGGCATGCTGGCCATGCAGACCGTGCGCCAGCTGCTCGATGCACGCCGGGGAGGCCTGTAATTGACGGCGCTCCCTGCGCTGCGGCTGCTGCGCCAGTTCGATACCTGCCGCCTGATTCCGTCCCGCTTCGTGGACAAGGAGGATTCCGTTCTCTCCGCTCTCGCCGACAACGACAGCGACCTGCGCGACCTGTTCGAACTCGATAACGCCACCAATGCCCGTCTTCTGGCAGAACACGGCGGCGCGCCCGGCATCACGATCGAAGAACTGGTGTTCTACGTACCAAACTACCGCAGTATCAACGCCGCCTTTACTTACGCCCGCCCCGAAGGCAGCCGTTTCAACACGGGCGAACGCGGCGCCTGGTATTGCGCCTTCGATGCCGATACCGCCCTGGCCGAAGTCATCTTCCACAAAACCGTCGAATACGCGGAAATCGACCGCTTCGACGATAGCGTCAGCTACCAGGCCATGCTGGCCGACTTCTCGGCCCAGTTCCACGATATCCGCGGCGAAGAAGAGTTCGCGGATTGCCTCGATCCGCAGAGCTACGTGGCATCCCAGCGTCTGGCCCAGCGCCTGCTGGCGGCCGAATCGACGGGCGTGATCTACCCCAGCGTACGGCGCGCAGAAGGCACCAATCTGGCCTGCTTCCGTCCTGCACTGGTCGGCAATGTTCGCAAAGGCCCGGCCTATCGGTTAACATGGCAAGGTTCGCCGACGCCCCGCGTCGAGCAGGTTTAAACGATTCAAGAGATTACATGCAGCTCAACCCCGAAAAAGATACCGAACTCCGCGACAAAGTTAACCGCGAAACCGCCCGCCTGCCCTGGAGCGAACTGCTCAAGCACTTTGCCCAGGGCAATGTGATCTGGGTCGCCAACGAGCTGGACCTGGTGGAAGTGGCCGTGCGCATTGCCCACGACGACAAGGCCAATATCACCCAGTGGATGGAGCAAGGCATGGTCGCCAAGGTCTCCGACCAGCAATGCCAGGCGTGGATGGACAGCGATGCCAGGCTGTGGGCAACCGTCATCAGTCCTTTTATCCTCGTTCAGCAGGAAAAACCCAAGGTTCACTAACCACCGGAAACCGGGTCATTTGGCCCGGTTTCCGCGGCTCCCCTCTGACGCGCTTATCCATCAGGACAGCCGCAATTCGTAGCAACAATTTGTAATCACGCCATTTGATAGCGGAGGCGGCGCCCCGCTCCGCCTTTTCATGCCGCTCCAGTTTATTTCGACAGGTCGATCACATAGCTTGCGTAGCCCTTGCCATCATCGGCCTGCAGTTCGCTGACGTTGGCCAGGCCGGCTTCGCGCGCCAGCGCCAGCTTGCCGGGCGCGGAACGGAAGACCACCGGGCCTTTCGTCTGCAATGGCGTGAAGCGCCAGCTGCGGGCGGAACCATTGGCGCTGCGGCTTAGCGCCTTGGCCGACTGCACGTAGGCGATGAGGATGTCGCGGTTGGCGTCCGGCGAGGCGAAGACGGTCTTGCTGCCGTCCAGGCCCGGGAAGCCGCCGCCGCCGCTGGCGCGGAAGTTGTTGGTGGCGACCAGGAATTCCTGGCTGTCCGCCACCGCCGCCCCACGGTAGCGCAGGGCCTTGATGCGCCTGCCCGCCGCTTGCGACAGGTCGATTTCATAGCTCACATCAGGGCTCGTCAGCAGGTCCAGGTTGAAACCCGCGAAATTCGGGTTCACCAGCTGCTGCGGCGCCGTGGACGCCGGGTCGATGGTGTTGTAGCGCTCCGCCGCGCGCTCCAGCCAGGCCTTGAGGCCGGCCGTATCCACCTTCACGCCATACAGCGTGTTCGGGTAAAGATACAGGTCGGCCGCGTTATTCAGCGCAATCGCACCGGGCGCCACGTCCGTGTAATCGGCCGGACCGGCCGCGCCGGATTTGAACGGCGCCGACACGGACAGCACCGGCAGCGCCGCATACTGCGGCAGATTCGCCTTCACATAGCGCGCCAGATAATCGGCCTGCGCCTGGTTCACGATCTGGATCGCGCTCATATCGCCCACGTCCGCAAAATAGGTGGACATGCGGAAGTCCGTACTGCCGATCGGCGTTTTCACGTACTTGATGGTGGCCTCATGCTCGGCGGCCACCAGCGGCGCGATGGCGGGATCGGCGGCCACCGGCCGCTTGTCCGCACCGACGACGGAACGGGTCTGCACCGTGGTGCGGTCGCGCTGCACCACCCAGCGCCGGCCGTCATGGCGCAGCTGCAGGCCGACGATGCCCAGATCCTTGCCCCACAGGCCCGCCATCACGGTCGGCACGCCGTGCACGCTGCCGCGCACCTTGTCCACCCCCGGCAGGCTGAAGGCCGGCGACTTGCTGGCCGCGTTCGGGAACACCTCGTGCGAATGGCCGATCAGCATGGCGTCGATGCCCGGCACCTGGGTCAGGTACCAGCTGCCGTTTTCCATATCCGGCGCGTACGGCCGCCCATCCAGCCCCGCGTGCGAAATGGCGATCACCAGGTCGGCGCCCTGGGCGCGCATCTCGGGGATGTAACGCTCGGCCGTTTCCTTCCAGCCTTCGGTGCGGACGCGGCCCTCTAGCGCGCGCTTGTCCCAGCCCATGATTGCGGGCGTGGTGAAACCGATGATGCCGACCTTCACCGTGGCCTGCAGCGGCTTGCCGTCCGGACCGCTGGCGGTGATGCGCTTGTCCAGGATGCGGTAAGGCGGGAACAGCGGCTTGCCGGTCTGCAGGCTGGTCACATTCGCCAGCACTACCGGAAAGTCCGGTCCCTTGCATGGCGCACGGCGGGGTACGGCCCCGTCAACCTGGAACGGGGTCGCGGTGACCTGGCCGAGGTAGTCCAGGCCATAGTTGAATTCGTGGTTGCCGACGGAGCCGCCTTCCACGCCCAGCGCGTTCATGGCCTTGTAGATCGCCAGCGTTTCGCCGCACTGCACCGGCCTGACCAGCGCCTGGTAGTCGGCCAGCGCCGTGCCCTGGATGGTGTCGCCGTTATCCAGCAGCAGCGTATTCGGGAATTCGGCGCGCGCCTGGCGGATCAGCGTGGCGGTACGCTCCAAGCCCAGCGTCGCATCGGGCGCCAGCTTGTAGTAATCGTAGCCGAGCACATTGGCGTGCAGGTCGGTCGTTTCCAGCACGGCCAGGCTGGCTTGCGTACCGGCGGGAACGCCGTTGGGGAGGCTTTGACAGCCCGCCAGCACCATGCCGGCAATCAGGGGAAAGGAAGCGCGCATGTTGAATCTAGCAACTTGAAATTTGCGCATCATACCTTGCCGCGCCGTGCCACGGACCATCTTGCAAATTTAAAAACATCTGCTCTTCATACGCGGCAGCCATGCAGCGGCTCGCATTCAAATAGGCAACATTTGCGGGAACACGACGTTGCCAAACTTCAAGAAATTAACGCTTTGACTCAAGCGTATGATCGCTTTCAACACGAATTTATTATCACCTTCACAAGGAAATCCCATGCAAACCCTACGCAAAGCGGCGCTTTTCCTGATGTTCAGCCTGACTGCCGTGCTGGCGCAAGCCGCGCCCAATCTGATCCTGAACGGCGACTTCGAATCTCCGGCTTTTGCCAACTGGTCCTATACGGGCGACGGCTTCCAGGTCGGTCCGGACATTACCGGTTCGCCCGCCGCCCACCCCACCGACGTCTTTTTCGATGGCAGCGTCAATGCGCTGGGCTTTCTGTTCCAGACCATTAACGGCCTGACCATCGGCGCCACCTACACCCTCAGTTTCGACGTGCAGCGCTGGACCTCGGCCGGCGTCCCCGTTGATAACGAAATCCTGGTCCGCTTCGGCGGCGATCTCATCTGGCAGGAAAGCGACGTGCGCACGGACTGGATGGTGAAAACCTTCTCGGTCGTGGCGGACGCCACTTCCATGCTGCTGGAATTCGGCAACATCAGCGCCGACCCGGTTTATGGCACACAGCTCGACAACATCGTGCTGGCGCTGGCGGAAGAACCGCCTGTCGGCGTACCGGAGCCAGGCACCCTGTTCCTGTTCGGCGGCATGCTGCCCCTGCTGTGGAGCGCCCGCCGCCATCGCCAGGCGCGCGGCTAACCCAAGGGAGGCGGTATGTCCGAACCGTATATTGGTGAAATCCGCATGACGGGTTTCAACTTCGCGCCGACAGGCTGGGCGCTGTGCAATGGCCAGCTGCTCAACATCAGCGATAACGACGTCCTGTTCAACCTTATCGGCGCCCAATACGGTGGCGACGGCGTCAGCAACTTCGCCCTGCCCGACCTGCGCGGGCGCGTGCCGATGCACATCGGGACCGGCTATCCCCAGGGCATGAAGGCCGGCGAAGCCCAGCACACCCTGGGCATGGCCGAAATGCCGGCGCATACGCACCAGCTGAACGCATCCACCACGGACAGCAATTTCGCCGATCCGACCGGACGCGTCTTCGGCAATGTGGAACAGGGCGACCTGAACATCTTCCGCGTGCCGGACAACTCCACCACCCTGTCCAACAGAAGCGTCGGCCTGAGCGGCGGAAACCGGCCGCACGAGAACATGCAGCCCTACACGGTGGTGAACTTCATCATCTCTCTGTACGGCATCTATCCGCCAATTTCCTGAGCCCGCAACGGAGCAAGCCATGGACCCATTTATCGGTGAAATCCGCATTTTCGGCGCCAAATTCCCGCCCCGCGGCTGGGCGCTGTGCGACGGCAGCCTGCTGCCCATCTCGCGCAACACGGCCCTGTTCTCGCTGCTTGGCACCAGCTACGGAGGCGACGGCAAGACCACCTTCGCCCTGCCGGATCTGCGCGGCCGCGTGCCGCTGCACCAGGGCGATAATTACCAGATGGGCGAGGTTGCCGGCGTGGAGGCGGTTACCCTGCAAACCAGCGAGATACCGGAGCATAACCATAGCGTGAATGCCAGCACGGAGACGCCGTCGTCGTCGGGTACCGGCAACCTCACCGGCAGCACCCTGTATGTGCCGGCCGCCGTGCCAAGGCCGAGGGTGTACGCGCCCGATAACAACAACCTTACCGCCATGTATGCCGAGGCCGTGGCATTCAGCGGAAACAGCGCTCCCCACAACAATATGGCGCCGTTTCTGACGCTTAACTTCATCATCGCGCTGGAAGGCGTGTTCCCCAGCCGTTCCTGAGGAGGCCGACATGGCACAACCGTTCATCGCGGAAATCCGCATTTTCAGCGGCACCTATGCGCCCAAGGGCTGGGCCATGTGCAACGGACAGCTACTGTCCATTGCGCAAAACCAGGCGCTGTTTTCCCTCCTCGGCACCACCTATGGCGGCGACGGCAGGACCACCTTCGCCCTGCCCGACCTGAAGCAGCGCTTTCCGCTGAATTACGGAGAGGGCGGCGGCCTGAGCAAGCGTGCCATCGGTGAGAGCGGCGGCGCGGCCAGCCATACGCTGACGGTGGGCGAGCTGCCGCGGCACAGCCACAACCTGGCCGCCTCCACCTCCGACGGCGTGGCCGTCGCGCCGACCGGGGCCCTGCTGGCAAAGCCGACCACGCCCCAGCCGCCCTACCACGATCCGAACGCGCTGGCGCTGATGCCGCCGGGATCGCTGGGCCTGTCCGGCAGCGGCGGCGCGCACAACAATCTGCAGCCCTACCTGGTGCTCAACTTCGCGATCGCACTGGAGGGCATCTATCCCTCGCAAAGCTGATATGGACGATACGCTCCGGCTGCGCGCCATCGAGGAAAGCGACCAGCCTTTCCTGCTCGAACTGCTTGCCAGCACCCGGCCCGAGCTGGCGCTGCCGGACCCGGCGGCGCGCGCCATCCTGCTTAAAATGCAACACGAGGCGCAGCGCAGCCATTACCTGCGCCTGTATCCCCACCTGGAAGCCAGCATCGTGCTGGTGGACGGCCAGCCGGCGGGCCGCATGTATGTGGCCTGCACCGCCACCGAAATCCGCCTGCTCGACATCGCCCTGCTGCCGGAATTTCAGCGCCAGCGCATCGGCGGCCGCCTGCTGTCCCGGCTGCAGGATCTGGCCCGGGAGCTGGGCGTGCCGCTGCGCTTGCATGTATTGCAAGGAAATCCCGCGCAAAGCCTGTACCAGCGCCACGGATTCGTCGCCGGGCAGCAGGATGGCCTGCACCGTCCCATGGAATGGATGCCGACATAGCAGCGCACGGGTCAGATAGCTGTCCGGCGCCCCGGCCTCTCGGGTATAATTCAAGGTTTGATTTCATTACTATCAGACCAAGAAAACCATGGAAGCTGAACGCATCAATGCCCTGTCCTCCCTGCTCGCGGATTTAACCAACCGCGAAGCCGAACTTCGGAGGTATCTTTGACTTCGATCGCAAGTCGGAGAAACTGGAACAACTGAACGGCGAGCTGGAAGACCCGGCCGTCTGGAACGACCCGAAAAAGGCCCAGGACATGGGCCGCGAGAAGAAATCCCTCGAAGGCGTGGTGCTCACCCTGCAAAAGGCGGAGAGCGACCTGCGCGACATGAACGAGCTGTTCGAGATGGGCAGGGAAGAAGGCGACGACGATACGCTGGAAGCCGTGATTGCCGATACCGCCGAAATCCAGCAGGTCATTGAACTGATGGAGTTCCGCCGGATGTTCAGCAATCCGATGGACCCGAACAACTGCTTCATCGACATCCAGGCCGGCGCCGGCGGCACCGAAGCCCAGGATTGGGCCTCGATGCTGCTGCGCCAGTACCTGCGCTATTGCGAACGCAAGGGCTTCAAGGTCGAGGTGATGGAAGAATCCGAGGGCGAGGTGGCCGGCATCAAGACCGCGACCCTGAAAGTCGAAGGCGAATACGCTTACGGCCACCTGCGCACCGAAACCGGCGTGCACCGCCTGGTGCGCAAGTCGCCGTTCGACTCGGCCGGCGGCCGCCACACGTCCTTCGTGTCCCTGTTCGTGTATCCGGAAGTGGATGACTCGATCGAGATCGAGATCAACCCGGCCGACCTGCGCATCGATACCTACCGCGCATCGGGCGCCGGCGGCCAGCACATCAACAAGACCGACTCCGCGGTGCGTATCACGCACGGCCCGTCCGGTATCGTTGTCCAGTGCCAGAACGACCGCTCGCAGCACCGCAACAAGGCCGAAGCGATGGACATGCTGAAGGCGAAGCTGTTCGAACTGGAACTGCGCAAGCGCATGAGCGAGCAGCAGAAGCTGGAGGATTCGAAGACCGACGTGGGCTGGGGCCACCAGATCCGTTCCTACGTTCTGGACCAGTCCCGCATCAAGGACCTGCGCACCGGCTTCGAAACCGGCAATACCAAGAACGTGCTGGACGGCGACCTGGACGACTTCATTTCCGCCTCCCTGAAGCAAGGCATCTGATGACTCACCGCGCTTTCATCTTCGACATGGACGGCACCATCGTCGATAACATGGCCTTCCATACCAGATCGTGGGTGGCCTTTTTCGAGCAGCGCGGCCATGCGATCGACGCGGAGGAGTTCTTCCGCGCCACCGCCGGCCGCCAGGGCCATGAAATCATGGCCCACTACCTGGGCGATCACCTGTCGAAGGAAGAAAGCGCGATTCTCGACGCCGAGAAGGAAGCCCTGTACCGCGAGCTGTATGCTCCGCATCTGGAAACGGTGGCCGGTTTCGACCAGCTGATCGAGGAAGCCCAGGAACAGGGCGTGAAGCTGGCCGTGGCAACCGCCGCGCCGCCGGCCAACATCGTGTTCACGCTGGACGGCCTGGACCTGCGCCGCCATTTCGACGCAGTCGTTGGCGCTGCCGACGTGGCGCGCGGCAAGCCGAATCCGGACGTATTCCTGCTGGCGGCCGAGCGCTGCGGCGTCGCGCCGGAGCACTGCATCGTCTTTGAAGACGCGCCCCTGGGCGTGGAGGCGGCACGCCGCGCGGGGATGCGTTGCGTGGTGCTGACAACCACTTTGCCTGCTGAAGCGTTCAAGGATTTCGACAACGTCATCCGCATTGCGCGCGACTTCAGCGAACTGAATATCGCGGAATTATTCGCCTAAATTCGCCTAATTAAACCAATCAAAAACCAAGTACATCATGACTACGGAAAACCAAGTCCAAGACCAGGCACCAGGCCAGGACGACAACAAGCTGATCGCCGAACGCCGCTCCAAACTGGCCGCGATCCGCGAAAAAGGCGTCGCCTTCCCTAACGACTTCCGTCCGCAGCACAAGGCTGCCGACCTGCACGTGCAGTACGGCGAGAAGACCCGCGAAGAACTGGAAGCCGCACCGGTAACCGTGGTCCTGGCGGGCCGCATGATGTTCAAGCGCGAAGCCGGCAAGAAAGCCGCGTTCGCCAACCTGCTGGATTCGTCCGGCCCGAAAGCCGACGGCCGCATCCAGATCTACGTTGCGCTGGACAACGTGGGTGAAGAGTCCATGGACGCGATGCGCCACTACGACCTGGGCGACATCCTGGGCGTGACCGGCAACCTGTTCAAGACCAACACCGGCGAGCTGACGATCAAGGTGTCCGAGCTGCGCCTGATCACCAAGTCGCTGCGTCCGCTGCCGGACAAGTTCCACGGCCTGGCCGACCAGGAAACCAAGTACCGTCAGCGCTACGTGGACCTGATCATGAACGAAGAGACGCGCCGCACCTTCAAGGCGCGTACCGCGGCGATTTCGTCGATCCGCCGCTTCATGGAAAAGAACGACTTCATGGAAGTGGAAACCCCGATGCTGCACCCGATCCCGGGCGGCGCGGCGGCCAAGCCTTTCATCACCCACCACAATGCGCTGGACATGCAGATGTTCATGCGTATCGCGCCTGAGCTGTACCTGAAGCGCCTGGTGGTTGGCGGTTTCGAGCGCGTGTTCGAGATCAACCGCAACTTCCGCAACGAAGGCGTGTCGGTCCGTCACAATCCTGAATTCACCATGATGGAGTTCTACGCGGCCTACACCGACTACGAGTGGATCATGAACTTCACCGAGTCCGTGATCCGCCAGGCGGCGATCGACGCCAAAGGCACTGCCGTGCTGACTTACGGCGGCCGCGAGCTGGACCTGTCCAAGCCGTTCCACCGCCTGACCATCGTCGGCGCCATCAACAAGTACGCTCCGCATTACACCGAAGTGCAGCTGAACGACATGGACTTCATCAAGTCCGAGCTGCTGAAGTTCGGCGTGAAGCCGCACGCCCACTCGGGCCTGGGCGCGCTGCAGCTGGCGCTGTTCGAAGAGACTGCGGAAGCGCAGCTGTGGGAACCGACCTTCATCATCGACTACCCGGTCGAAGTCTCGCCGCTGGCGCGTGCTTCGGACTCGCGCGAAGGCATTACCGAGCGCTTCGAACTGTTCATGGTCGGCCGCGAAATCGCCAACGGCTTCTCCGAGCTGAACGACGCTGAAGACCAGGCGGCACGTTTCCTGTCCCAGGTCGAAGCCAAGGAAGCCGGCGACGACGAAGCCATGTTCTACGACGCGGACTACATCCGCGCGCTGGAATACGGCATGCCGCCGGCTGGCGGCTGCGGCATCGGCATCGACCGCCTGATGATGCTGCTGACCGATTCGCCGAACATCCGCGACGTGCTGCTGTTCCCGCACCTGCGCAAGGAAGACTGAGCGTTCCGGCGCTCCGCACCAAAGCCGCCCGGCTCGCGCCCGGCGGCTTTTTTAACGGAACGATTACTGGATCACGCGGTAGCAAGGCGTATACGCCTTGCCGGCCAGTTTCATGCGGCTCTGGGCAACGAAGGAAGCCAGCAGTGCATCCATCGGCCCCATGATCTCCTTGTCGCCATGGATCTCAAAGTGGCCATACTTCTCGATGGTGCGGATACCCTCCTCCTTCACATTGCCCGCCACCACACCGGAGAAGGCGCGCCGCAAGTTCGCCGCCAGCACGTGCACCGGCTGCTTCTTGTGCAAGCTCAGATTGCGCATATTCTCGTGCGTCGGCGCGAACGGACGCTGGAATTCCTCGTCGATCTTCAGCGCCCAATTGAAGTAATACGCATCGGCGCGCGCCTTGCGGAACTCGCGCACCTGCTTGATCCCCTCCTGCATCTCGCGCGCCACCAGCTCCGGATCATCGACAATGATCTTGTAGCGGCTCTGCGCCTCTGCCCCCAGGGTCAGGCCGATGAACTCATGGATCTGCGCAAAGTAATCGCGCGCCGTCTCCGGACCGGTAAAGATCAGCGGGAACGGAATGTCCGCATTTTCCGGATGCAGCAGGATGCCGAGGATATACAGGATCTCTTCGGCCGTCCCCGCGCCGCCGGGGAAGACGCAGATGCCGTGTCCCACGCGCACGAAGGCTTCCAGGCGCTTCTCGATATCCGGCATGATGACCAGGTCGTTGACGATCGGGTTCGGCGACTCGGCCGCGATGATGCCCGGCTCGGTGATGCCCAGGTAGCGTCCGCCGGTAAAGCGCTGCTTGGCGTGGCCGATGGTCGCGCCCTTCATCGGACCTTTCATCGCACCCGGACCGCAGCCGGTGCAGATATCCAGCCCGCGCAGGCCCAGCTGATAGCCGACTTCCTTCGAGTAGTTATATTCGGCGCGGTTGATCGAGTGGCCGCCCCAGCACACCACCATATTCGGATTCGCCACCGGCTTCAGGATGTTCGCATTGCGCAGGATATGGAACACGGCGTCCGTGATGCCCTCGGTGCGGCCCAGGTCGAACTTGGGATTGCCCGTCACTTCATTATTGACGAACACGATATCGCGCAGCACCGCAAACAGGTGCTCGTGGATACCCTTGATCATCTTGCCGTCAACGAAAGCGATTGCCGGCGCGCCCCTGATCTCCAGTTTGATGCCGCGCTCGCGCTGCAGGATACCGATATCGAACGACTGGTAACGGTCCAGAAGTTCCTTGCCATCGTCGATTGTGCTGCCGCAGTTCAGCACCGCCAGGGCGCAACTGCGAAATACGTTATACAGGCCGCCCGTGCCCGAATCCAGCAACTGCGCCACTTCGGCTTTCGACAGGACTTCGAGCTTTCCTTCCGGGGCAATGAGAGTATCGACAACGTTGAGTTCCATGATACGGCTTTCCTTATTCTCTGATCTTTATTCGGCCTGCACCCCCAATATACGCCCTAAATGCTGAGCCTTACAGATGCAAGCTTGGCAAACATACCACATTGCTGCCATGCAGCACGCGAAATTACCCCCCCGGGGGGGCGCTTGCTTTACAATTCGGGTTTTTTTCGTCCAGGAGAAGCCCGCATGAGCGGTCCGACCACAGTTACAACAGAAGCGCAAATCCCGGAATTCAAGCAGATCATGGGTCACCCTGCTCCGCTCTGGATGCTGTTCATGTCCGAGTTCTGGGAACGTTTCGCGTTCTACGGTATTCGCTGGGCACTGGTGCTGTACATCGTTTCGCAGTTCTACGGCGGCGACGCTTCCGGCCAGGCTGTTGCCAACCTGACCTACGGCTCCTACCTGGCCCTGGTCTATGCAGGCGCCCTGTTCGGCGGCTACGTGGCCGACCGTGTTCTCGGCTACCAGCGCTCGATCCTGGTCGGCGCCAGCTTCATGGCGGCAGGCCTGTTCATGATCGCCCTGCCCGATCCGAACATCTTCAAGCTGGGCCTGGCCACGATTATCGTCGGTAACGGCCTGTTCAAACCGAATATCTCGACCATGGTCGGCAAGCTGTACACCCTGGCCGACACCCGCCGCGACTCCGGCTTCACCATCTTCTATATGGGTATTAACGTCGGCGGTTTCCTGGCCCCGATCATCACCCAGCTGCTGGCGCAGAAAGTCTTCGGCTCCGGCGATATTCCGGCTTACAAGATCGTGTTCATCTCCGCCGGCGTGGGCATGCTGATCAGCCTCGTATGGTTCTACATCGGCCGCGCCGCCCTGAAAGGCATTGGCGCACCCGCTGAAGGCGCGGCAAGCCCGAAACGCATCCTGTGGGTGGTGCTGGGCGCCCTGGCGATCATCCCTGTGGTGTATGCACTGCTGGCCGTCGGCGCTGAAGCGCTGCAAGGCGTGCTGACGGTCCTGTTCCTGATCCTGGCAGTGATGCTGATCGTGGAAGGCGTCCGCAACGGCAAGGTGGCGCGCGACAAGACCATCGCCATGATGGTGATCTTCGCCTTCAATATCATGTTCTGGTGCTTCTTCGAACAGGCAGGCAGCTCCTTCACCTTCCTGGCCGACCAGATCGTCAACCGCCAGCTGGGCAGCTTCGACTTCCCTGTGGCCTGGTTCCAGTCCGTGAACTCCATCGCCATCATCGTGTTCGCGCCGATCGTGGCGGCGGTGTGGGTCATGATGGGCAAGCGCAACGCCAATCCGTCGATCCCGCGCAAGTTCGCACTGGGCCTGATCTTCAACGGCCTGGCCTTCGGCCTGCTGATGTATGCACTGACCCAGCTGGTCGATGACCACAACAAGATCCCGTTCTGGACCCTGTTCATGGTGTACGTGATCCAGTCCATCGGTGAGCTGTGCCTGTCGCCTATCGGCCTGTCGATGGTGACCAAGCTGGCGCCGGTGCGCCTGGTGGGCATGGGCATGGGCGGCTGGTTCCTGTCCACCGGTATCGGCAACAACCTGTCCGGTATCGTGGCGTCGCTGATGTCGGGCGAGCACGGCATGTCCGTGGATTCCGCGCTGACCGGCTACACCCAGGGCTTCTGGATCCTGATTGGCGGCGGCGTGCTGCTGTTCCTGCTGGCGCCCCTGATTCAGAAACTGATGCACGGCGTGAAGTAATCCTCACAGCACCAATGAAAAAAGCGGCCTTCCGGGCCGCTTTTTCGTTGGTTCATCGCGTCAGCCGGCGGCCGGCTGCGCCGCCAGCCAGGCGTCGAGACGGGCCTCGGCGCCGGCCGGCAGATGCAGGCCGAGCTTGGAACGGCGCCACAGGATGTCGGCCGCCGTTACCGCCCACTCCTTGCGCCGCAGGTAGTCCACCTCGGCCGCATACAGTCCCGGCAAAATCTCCTCGCCCATTTCCGTCAGCGATCCACGGCCATCGAGCAGCGTATGCACGCGCGTGCCGTAGGCGCGGGCGAAGCGGCGCACCAGTTCCGGCGGCAGCCAGGTGTATTTGAGCTGCAGGGCCGCCGTCCACTGGCAGAATTCCTGCACGCTGCGGTTCTGCGGCACGGCGCCGAACAGGTCGCCGCCCGGCAGGCAGGCGGTCTCGGTCCAGTGCTGCGCCGGACAGCCCAGCGATTTGCAGATATGGTCCACCGCCTCCTGCGCCAGCTTGCGGAAAGTGGTGATCTTGCCGCCAAAGATGCTCAGCATCGGCGCCCCGCCCTCGGCATCCACCTCGAAACGGTAATCGCGCGTGACGGCCTTGGCGTCCGTGGCGTCGTCTTCCAGCAGGGGGCGCACGCCGGCATAGGTCCACACCACGTCGGCCGGACGCACCGGCTCTTTGAAGTAGTCGCTGGCCAGCTTGCACAGGTAGCCGATCTCGCTTTCCTCGATCGCCACCTTGTTCGGATCGCCCTTGTAGTCGATGTCCGTGGTGCCGATCAGGGTGAATTCGCGCTCGTAGGGGATGGCGAATACGATACGGCCGTCGCGGTTCTGGAAGATGTAGGCGTGGTCGTGCTCGAAGATGCGGCGCACCACGATGTGGCTACCCTTCACCAGGCGCAGGTGGCTGCTTTCCGGCCGCTTCAGCGCCGCCGAGGCGAACGCCGGCACCCACGGACCGGCCGCATTCACCACATAGCGCGCGGTGATGCGCTTTTCCGTGCCGTCCGCCTTGCGCAGCGTGGCCGTCCAGTGTTGGCTGCCGCGTTCCAGGCCGGCACAGCTGGTGCGGGTCAGTACGCAGGCGCCCTTGGCGCAGGCATCGACAGCGTTCAGCACCACCAGGCGGGCATCGTCCACCCAGCCGTCGGAGTATTCGAAGCCGCGCGTGTATTCCGATTTCAGCGGACGTCCGGCAGGATGGCAGCGCAGGTTGACCCCTTTCGAGCCGGGCAGCAGCTGGCGCTTGGCCAGCATATCGTAGAGGAACAGGCCGGCGCGGATCAGCAGCGCGGGACGCTGCCCCGCATTGTGCGGCATCACGAAGCGCAGCGGCCACATGATGTGCGGCGCGGAACGCAGCAGCACCTCGCGCTCGCCCAGCGCCTTGCGCACCAGGCCGAATTCGTAATATTCGAGGTAGCGCAGGCCGCCGTGAATCAGCTTGGTGGAGGCGGACGAGGTATGCGAGGCCAGGTCGTCCTTCTCGCACAGCACGACACACAGGCCGCGGCCGGCGGCGTCGCGGGCAATGCCCGCGCCATTGATGCCGCCGCCAACTACCAACACATCACAATCAACGTCCTGCTGCGTGTCCGTCATGCCGTCCTCTTGAGTTTCCAACAAGATACGACTGTTAGGACAATAGCGCAACCCTACTACTTGAAGACCACGCCCTCTTTCATCACAAAACGCACGTTTTGCAGCAGCTTGATATCCTGCAGCGGGTCGCCGCTGACGGCCACGATATCGGCGGCGAAGCCCGGCTCCAGCGAGCCGAGGCGATTCGACTGTCCCAGCAGGCTGGCCGCATTCAGCGTGGCGGCGCGGATCGCCTCCAGCGCCGGCATCCCGCCTTCGACCATGTAAGCAAATTCTTTTGCGTTTTCACCATGTGGGAAAACGCCGGCGTCGGTGCCGAAGGCGATCTTCACGCCGGCCTTGTAGGCGCGGGCGAAAGTACCCTGGATCTGCGGACCGATGGCGGCCGCCTTGGGGCGCACCAGCGGCGAGTAGTATTCCGGCTCTTTCGCCCTGTCCGCCACGTAGCGGCCGGCGCTGATGGTCGGCACGTACCAGGCGCCGGTTTTCTTGAACAGCGCGATGGTTTCATCGTCCATGAAGGTGCCGTGCTCGATGGAGTCGAGGCCGGCGCGCAGCGCGCGTTTCATGCCTTCCGCACCGTGCGCGTGGGCGGCGACCCTGAAGCCATAATCCTTCGCAGTGGCGACGATCGCTTTCAGTTCCTCTTCCGTGTACTGCGCGTTCATGCCGCTGGCGGCCTGGCTCAATACGCCGCCCGTGGCCGTGACCTTGATCAGGTCCGCGCCCTCCTTGTAGCGGGCGCGCACGGCCTGCCGCGCTTCCTCGGGACCGTTCACCACGCCCTCTTCCGGTCCCGGCGTGCCTTTCAGGCGGCGCAGTTCGCGCGAATAGCCGTTGCTTGGGTCGCCGTGGCCGCCGGTGGTGGCAACGAAACGGCCGGCCGTGAACATGCGCGGGCCGCGGATGGCGCCGCTGTTGATGGCGCGCTTCAGGGAGATGTTCAGGCCTTCGCTGTCGCCCAGGTCGCGCACGGTGGTAAAGCCGGCCAGCAGCGTGCGCTCGGCGTAGGCCACGGACTGGTAGGCACGGTCCTGTGCGTCCAGCGTGACCTGGCTGCGCAGGGAGTCGATCTGCGGCTGGGTTTGCGACGAGAGGTGGACGTGCATGTCGATGAAGCCGGGCATGCAGGACATGGCCGTAAGGTCCACGTCGCCCCCGGCGCTGGTGGGCGCGACCGATTTCACGCTGCCGTTTTCCACCACCACGGTCATCTTCTCGCGCCAGACGCCGGCCTTCACGTCCAGCAGCCGCCCGCAGTCGATGGACTGGGTGGCGGCGCCGGCCATCGAGGCAGAACCGGACAACAGCAATAAACATGCAGCAGACAGCTCTTTCCTCATACCAGCCTCCGTGATTACGCTTGTTTTTTCTCGCGCGCCACCCACAGCAGCAGTGCCATCAGCACTGTATACGGCAGCAGGGACAGCGCATCCGCGCTGGCGCCGCTGTAGAACGGATTGCTGTGCTCCGCCCAATTGGTCACCATCGTATCGAAGTCCGTCATCACACCGGCCGTGATGGCGATGACGATGCCGGCCAGCGCGCCGCCGGCAATATAGCCGGAGGCCAGCAGCACCCCTTCGCTGCGATCGCCTGCGGCCTGCATCGCTTCCTCGTTCAAGCCCCGGTACTGCGGCAGCTTGCTGTTGCGGCGGTCCGCCAGCCAGCGCAGCACGCCGCCCACGGCCACCGGCAGCGTGGCCGACAGCGGCAGGTACACGCCAACCGCGAACGACAGCGACTCCACGCCCGCCATTTCCAGCACCACGGCAATCATCACGCCCAGCATCACCAGCGTCCACGGCAGCTGGTTATCCAGGATACCCTTGATGATGTAGGAAACCAGCACCGCCTTGGGCGCATCGTATTTCTTCACTTCCGAGCCGTCCGGCCGGTGCGTGTGCGTGCCGTTGATGCCCGGATCGACGAAGTACACCGCCTTGCCGTCATCGCCAACAAAGTATTTGCCGGCCGGGCCGCCCTTGTCGTCGGGCTTTTGCCAGACTTTATAGGTGTGGCTGTCGTCCGCCGCCTGCGGACCTTCCAGCCTGGCGCTCGCACCCAGGCGGGAGGCATCGGTAGCGAGGCCCGGCGCGACCTGCGCCACCGGCACGTACACGGTGCTGGCATTATTCAGCTGCAGCAGGATCGGTCCGAGAATCAGCGCCGAGGCCAGCGAACCGGCCAGGATGGCGTACTGCTGCAGGCGCGGCGTATTCCCGACCAGGAAGCCGGTCTTCAGATCCTGCGAGGTGGTGCCCGCATTGGCCGAAGCGATGCAGACGATGGCGCCGACGGACAGCGCCGTCACGTAATACTGGCCGCCGGTCCAGCCCATGATCAGGAAGATCAGGCAGGTAAACAGCAGCGTGGCCACGGCCATGCCCGACGTCGGATTCGAAGACGAGCCGATCTCGCCGGTCAGGCGCGAGGAAACGGTGGAGAACAGGAAACCGAACACCAGGATCAGCAAGGCGCCCAGCACATTCATGTGCAGCGGCGTGGCGGCCGTGATGGCGGCAATGATGCCGAGACAGCCGATCACCACCCACTTCATCGGGATATCGCGCTGGGTACGGCGCGTCTGGTCGCCCTTGCTACCCTTGCCTACGCCGGCCAGACCCGCGGCCAGGCTGCGCCAGATCATCGGCATGGCGCGCGCCAGCGAGATCAGGCCGCCCGCCGCCACGGCGCCGGCGCCGATATAGAGGATGTAGGCGCTGCGCACATCGTTTGGCGTCATCTCCGAAATCAGCATGCTGCCGGGCGACAGCACGGTGCTCAGCGAGTCGCCGAAGAACTTGATCATCGGGATCAGCAGCAGGTACGACAGCACACCGCCGGCCGCCATCGTCAGCGCGATGCGCGGCCCGATGATATAGCCCACGCCCAGCAGCTCCGGCGACACTTCGGCGCCGATCGAGCCGCCCTTCAGCGGCGCGCCCAGCACCACTTCCGGCGTATCCTTCCAGCCCTTGGTCGATACGTTCAGCGCCTTGTACAGCAGGCCGGCGAAGAAGCCGCCGAAAATAATGCGTGCGCGGCGCCGCGCATCATGTGCCGCCGCCGATTCTTCCTGCAGGCTCTCGCCTGCCGCCAGGCGCGATTCGTCGTTGGCGGCGGCCTTCAGCACCTCGGCGCAGGCCGTCCCTTCCGGGAACTTCAGTTCGCGGTGCTGATCGACGATCATGGTGCGGCGCATCGGAATCATCATCAGGATGCCCAGCAGGCCGCCCAGCACGCCCACCAGCATCACACGGGTGATCTCCAGCTCGAAACCGAGAATCAGGATGGCCGGCATGGTCACGCCCAGGCCGAAGGCGATCGACTCGCCGGCCGAACCGGCTGTTTGCGCAATACTGTTTTCAAGAATGCTGGAATCCGTGCCGCCCAGCTTCCTGGTCAGGCCGAAGAAGGTGATCGCAATCACCGCGACCGGAATCGAGGCGCTGACGGTCAGGCCGACCTTCAGCACCAGGTACAGCGACGATGCGCCGAACACCATGCCCAGTATGGTCCCAAGCAGCAGCGAGCGTATGGTCAGCTCGGGAACGCTGGCTTCGTCGGGGATGTATGGCCGTACTTGCGGCTGGCCTTCGAAAGGCATACCTTGATCCTTTGGCATCTGTGTTTCCTGAAAGTGCAGCCCGCACTATCGCATAAGCCGCACCCGGTGCATAGTCTATAATTGCCCGACTTCGCAACCCGAGAGAGCTGCCTTGACCGCACCATCTGCCTCGCCCACCTGGCTGAATCGCCGCAACGTGATCCGTACCCTGATTGCCCTCGCCGTCGCCGGCGTCCTTGGCGTGGCCGCCGTTATCGGCTACCTGTTTATCGTTGTCGCACCCAACCTGCCATCGCTGGAAGCGGTGACCGACTATCGCCCGAAAATCCCGCTGCGCATTTACACGGCCGATAAAGTCCTGATCGGCGAATTCGGCGAGGAACACCGCGATTTCGTGGCCATCAAGGATGTGCCGGAGATGATGAAGAAGACCATTCTCGCCATCGAGGATACGCGCTTCTACGAGCATGGCGGCATCGACTGGATCCGCGCCCTCGGTGCAGCCCGCGCCAACCTGGCTGGCGGCTTCCGCCAGGGCGCCTCCACCATCACCATGCAGGTGGCGCGCAACTTCTTCCTGAGCCGCGACAAGGTGGTTTCGCGCAAGCTTACCGAGGTCATGCTGGCCTACCGCATCGAGGCGGCCCTGAGCAAGGATGAAATCCTTGAGCTGTATATCAACCAGATCTACCTGGGCCAGCGCAGTTTCGGTTTTTCAGGCGCCGCGCGCACCTACTTCGGCAAGTCGCTGAAGGAACTGTCCATCGCGGAAATCGCCATGCTGGCCGGCCTGCCGAAGAACCCGTCCGGGCACAACCCGATCTCGAATCCCAAGCGCGCCAAGGCACGCCAGCAAGTGGTGCTGGCCCGCCTGCACGAACTGAATTACATCACCGACGCGCAATACGGGCAGGCCAAACGCGAACCGCTGCACGTGAATGCCCGCGGCACGCAGGACTTCGACACCCACGCCGAATACGTGGCCGAACTGGCGCGCCAGGTGGTGTACGCCGAGCACAAGGAAGAAGCCTACACGCGCGGCATCAACGTGTATACCACCATCCTCAGCGCCGACCAGGATGCCGCCTACGAATCCGTGCGCCGCAACGTCATCGCCTACGACCAGCGCCACGGCTACCGCGGTCCGGAGACCTTCATCGATCTGCCGTCCGGCGCCGAAGAACGCGAGGAAGCCATCGACGAAGCCCTGGCCAGACGCGTGACCAGCGATGGCCTGATCCCGGCCGTGGTGCTGGAAGCTTCGCCGTCGGCGGTGAAAGTGGAAACGGTGGACGGCGAGCAGCTGACCATCGGCGGCGACGGCCTGAAACTGGCCGCATCGGCCCTGTCCGACAAGGCCAAGCCGGCGTTCAGGCTGCGCCCCGGCGCCGTCATCCGCGTCATGCGCAACGAGAAGAAGGCATGGAGCATCAGCCAGGTGCCGAAAGTGGCCGCCGCCTTCGCTTCCATCGATGCCGATACCGGCGCCTACCACGCCATGGTCGGCGGCTTCGACTACACGCTGCAGAAGTTCAACCACGTGACGCAAGCCTGGCGCCAGCCCGGCTCCTCGATGAAGCCTTTCGTGTATTCGGCGGCGCTGGAAAAAGGCTACTGGCCGGGCACGCTGGTGCTGGACGAGCCGATTGAACTGCCGGGCGCCTCCGCCAGCGAGCCATGGCGTCCGCAGAACGACGACGGCGTGTTCGATGGCCCGATCACCATGCGCCGCTCGCTGGCCGCGTCCAAGAACGTGCCGTCGGTGCGTATCCTGCGCGCCACCGGCGTGCCGTTCACGCACGAGCACCTGCAACGCTTCGGCTTCGAGGCGGCCAAGCATCCTTCCAACTTCACCATGGCGCTTGGCACCGGCTCGGTCACGACCGAGCAGATGGCCAGCGCCTACGCGGTATTTGCCAACGGCGGCTACAAGGTCAAGCCCTACCTGATCGCGCGCATCACCGACAGCAAAGGCGCCGTGCTGTCCGAAACCCGGCCCGTGGCGGCACAGCAGGACGGCAACCGCGTGCTGAACGAGCGCAATGTCTTCATCATGGACAGCATGCTGCACGAAGTCACCCGCAGCGGCACCGGCGCGGCAGCCACGCAGCGCCTCGGCCGCGCCGACATCGCAGGCAAGACCGGCACCACCAGCGATGCCATGGACGGCTGGTTTGCCGGCTACGGCGGCGGCCTGGTGGCGGTGGCCTGGATGGGCTACGACGAGCCGAAGTCGCTGGGCGGCCGCGAGTTCGGCGCCACCCTGTCGCTGCCGATCTGGATCGACTATATGAAGGTCGCGCTGGCCAAACGCGCTCCGGTCGAGCGCCAGGCGCCGGAAGGCGTGGTGCAGCACGACGGTGAATGGATGTACGAGGAATACGTGAGCGACCCGACCGTCAGCGGCATCGACCTCGATCCGCCGGCGCCGGCCGATGGCGCAGCGCCTGCCGACGGCGAAGCAGCCGGTGCGCCTGCTGCAGCCGGTGTACAGCCCGGCGCAGCGCCCGCCACAGCGCCTGCCGTACCGGCTCCGCCTGCGCCGCCACCGTCTCCCGCACCGGGCCAGTAAGGGGTGTAGAATCCCTGCATGACCCTACCGAGACGGCACTTCCTGCGCAACGCGGCCCTGATGGCGGCCGCTGCGCCGCTGTCCGCACTGGCCCACCGCGCCAGTCCGCATATCCCGCGCATCTACATGATCCTCTACCGTGGCGAAACCCCGGTAGAGCAACGCTTCCGCCAGTATTTCGCCGAACAGAAGCTGGCCGCCGAGTTCATCGTGCGCGACGTGCAGATGGATGTCGGCCGCATCCCTGCCCTGCTGGCCGAAGCGCGCGCCCTCGGTGCGGACCTGATCTACACCTATGGCACGCCGGTCACGCTGGCGGTTGCGGGCAAGGAAGGCGCTGTCGATCCGGACGTGCACGAAACCGGAATCCCGGTGGTATTCACCATGGTCTCCTCGCCGCAGGGTTGCGGCGTGGTGCACTCACTGCAATCCTCGGGCCGCAACCTGACCGGCGCCAGCCACGCGATGCCGGTGCGCGAGCAGATGCAGGCGATCCGCGCCTGGCGGCGCTTCACGCGCATCGGCGTGATCTACACGCCGAACGAACCGAATGCGATGCTGAGCACGCGCCAGCTGCGTGCAGCGGCGTCCGGCTTCGGCTGTGAAATCATTGCCCGCCCCGTGCCGCTGGACGGCAACGGCATGCCGCAGGCTGCGGCCTTGCCCGCCATGGTGGCCGAGCTGGCGCAGCAGCGCGCCGAACTGCTCTACATCGGCCCGGACAATTTCCTGTCCGCCCATGGCAAGGAGCTGACGCAGGCTGCGCTCGACGCTCACCTGCCGACCTACTCCGCTACCGAATCCAACCTGCGCCACGCGCGCGCCATGTTCGGCCTGGTCTCCGGCTATTCCAGCCTGGGGCGGCTGACCGCGCACAAGGCAGCGCAAATCCTGTATCACGGCAAGACCCCGGATGCGATCCCGGTCGAGACGCTGGGCAGCTTCAGCTACCTGGTGAACATGGAAGTGGCGGCTGAACTGGGCATGCGCCCGCCGGCCGCCGTGCTGCAGCGCGCGGAGCTGCTGCGATGACGCCGCTGTCGCCGCGCGGCATCTACACGCTGGGCATGGGCCGCGCCTGCGGCCTGACCGACCCCGGCATCGTGCGTCCAGCGAACCAGGACAACCTGCTGATCGACGCAAGTCTCGGTCTGGTGGCGGTGGCGGACGGCATGGGCGGCCATGCGGGCGGCGCCATCGCCAGCACGGAAGCCCTGCTGCTGCTGGCCCAGTCGCTGCGCGCCCATGATCCGCATCCCGCCGATCCGGACGCCACCTGGACCGGCGCCGTGCCGCGCGCCGTGCATGCGGCGCATGAAGCAGTGCTGGAAGTGAATGCGAGCCTGTATGGAATGAACACGGCGGCCGGCCTGGGCGATGGCTTCGGCATGGGCACCACGCTGAGTGCGGTATGGCAGCCCGAGCCCGGCGCACCGGCCGTGCTGATGCACGTGGGCGACAGCCGCATCTACCGTTGGCGGGCGGGGATACTGCAGCAGCTCACGCATGACCACACGCTTTACCAGCAGGCGCTGGAACAGGGCGTTTCCGGCCCTCTGCCGCCGCGCAACCTGCTGCTGCAGGCGCTTGGCCCCGGCGCAAGCATTGCGCCGGACGTTGCCGCCCTGCCGCTGTCGGCCGGCGATCTTTATCTGCTATGCAGCGATGGCCTGTATGGCGATGTGCGGCCGGGCGCCATCGAGGCGATCCTGGCGCGCACCGCTGAAGACGGCCTGGAAGCGGTGTGCGCGGAGCTGATTGAAATGGCGCGGCAGGATGGCGGCCGTGACAACATCACGGCCGTGCTGCTGGCCTGTCCGACTTAGAACTCTTCCCAGTCGTCCTGCGCGGCGACCGTGGCGCGCCTGGCCGGCGCCGGGCGTTTCAGCGGCAATGCCGCCGCCCGCGCAGGCTTGGCTGCTGCTGCGCCGCCCGCTGCCGCAATCGTTGCCGCACGCGCAGTGCGTACCGGCCGCGCCGCCGCCAGCGCCGAGGCATCCAGCTTGAACACGCTGACCACTGCCGCCAGCGACTGCGCCTGCTCCTGCAGCGAAGCGGAGGCTGCCGCCGCTTCCTCGACCAGCGCCGCATTCTGCTGCGTCACCGTATCCATCTGCCCCACCGCATCGTTGATCTGGTCGATACCCGTGCTTTGCTCCTGGGTGGCGAGGCTGATTTCCTGAATGATGTCCGTCACGCGCTGCACGCTGCTGACGATTTCGCCCATCGTGCTGCCCGCCTCCTCCACCAGCTTGCTGCCCGCGCCGACCTTCTCCACCGAGTCGCCGATCAGCTGCTTGATCTCTTTGGCCGCAGCGGCCGAGCGCTGCGCCAGATTGCGCACCTCCGAGGCCACGACGGCAAAGCCGCGGCCCTGTTCGCCGGCACGCGCCGCCTCCACCGCCGCATTCAGCGCCAGGATATTGGTCTGGAAGGCGATACCGTCGATCACGCCGATAATGTCCACGATCTTGCTGGACGAGGCATTGATCGATTCCATGGTCTGCACCACGCGCGACACCACTTCGCCGCCTTTTTCCGCCACGCCCGATGCAGTGCGCGCCAGCTGATTGGCCTGCTGCGCATTGTCCGCATTCTGGCGCACGGTGGAGGTCAGCTCCTCCATCGAGGATGCGGTTTCCTCCAGCGAGGACGCCTGTTCTTCGGTACGCGCCGACAGGTCCATATTGCCGCTGGCGATTTCGCTCGATGCATTGGCGATCGTATCGGTGCCGTTGCGCACCTGCGCCACCACCTTGACCAGGTTATCGTTCATGCCTTTCAGCGCCAGCAGCAGCTGGCCGGTTTCCTCTTTGGTGTCCACCGTAATATTGCTGGTCAGGTCGCCCGCAGCCACGGTCTGCGCCACCTGCACTGCCGATTCGATAGGACGGGTAATCGCCAGCGTGATGTACCACGCGCAGCCGATGGCAATGGCCACGGCAATGATCGCGGTCCACACCATCGCCGTTTCCGCCAGCGTCACGGCGGACAAGCCGTCGTTCACGCTGGCCTTCGATACGTCCTCATTCAGCTGGCGGATCTTGTTCAGCGTCGCTTCGGCTTTCGAGAACAGCGGATCGGCAGCAGCGTATTGTTCATAGAACTGCACGAACAAGGCTTTCTGCTTCGCTTCATCGCTGTTAGAAGCCAGTGCGGAAATGGTCGAAGTGAGCCTGGAGTCAGCCGCTTTCCAGGCGTCCCACTCGGCCACGAACTGCTTCCACAGCACGGCTTCCTCATCCGTCTGCGGCAGCGGCTCGTAAATCTTGCGGCCCTTGTCGGCGTTTGCCCAGGCCTTGTCACGCAGCTTCAGCACGTTGGCGAACTGCGGCTGCGCCGTGTAATTGTTTTCCCAGATTGCAGTGCGCAGCGTGGCCAGCGAAATGGCGGTCTGGGCTTCGCTCATGGTCAGCAGGCCCTGGATCGACGGCAGGCGCACCATGCCAATCTCCTTCACCGAACCGCCCACGGTCCCGATGCCGCGATAACCGACCGTGCCAAGGATCACGAGCGCCAGCGTCATGATTGCGACGAGGGTAGCGAGTTTCCATTTGATTAATAAATTTCTGAACATCATTGATCCCTTAACCATTGTGACGCAGTTATATTTGGTGAGATTTGCTTCCCACCGATGACTATCCGTCGTTAATTCCCTTGCGTCAACAGGAACCGTGATGACTGTGGCGTGTACGCACGCGTAAAATGCGCTGCCACGCTCACAAGAGAAGATGAAGAACCGCCTCCTGAAATACCTGTCCGCCTTGCTGCTGATCTGCCTTGCCCTGCCTTCGTGGGGGGCCGGCTATACGCAGACCCGCTATCCCATCGTGCTGGTGCACGGCCTGTTCGGCTTCGACAGCCTCGGTCCCGTCGATTATTTCTACGGCATCGCACCCGCCTTGCGCAGCGGCGGCGCGTCCGTGTACGTGACGACCGTGTCGGCAGCCAACCGCAGCGAAGTACGCGGCGAGCAGCTCCTGTTGCAGGTGAAGCAGATTCTTGCTGCGACCGGCGCGGCGAAGGTGAACCTGATCGGGCATAGCCACGGCGGGCCGACATCGCGTTACGTGGCGTCGGTGCGGCCGGACCTGGTGGCGTCGGTGACCAGTGTGGGCGGCGTGAACAAGGGATCGAAGGTGGCGGATGTGCTGATTGGCGCCGCGCCGGATGCGGTGTACGAGGTGGGGACCGGGCTGGCGGGCCTGATTTCGCTGATCTCGGGCAGCTCCACCCTGCCGCAAAGCTCGCGTGCGGCAGCGGTCTCGCTCAGCACGGCGGGGTCGGCGGCTTTCAATGCGCGCTATCCGGAGGGCGTGCCGATGTCGGCTTGCGGCGAAGGCGCTTACCAGGTGAACGGCGTGTACTACTTTTCGTGGAGCGGCGCGCAGCCGTGGACGAATGCGCTGGATGCGGCGGATCCGTTTCTGGCGCTGACGTCGCTGGCGTTTGGCGGGGAGAAGAATGACGGGCTGGTCTCGAGTTGCTCGAGCCATCTTGGGCGGGTGATTCGGGATGACTATGCACTGAATCATCTGGATGAAGTGAACCAGTTTATCGGGATTACGAATTTGTTCGAAACCAGTCCGGTAACGCTGTATCGCCAGCAGGCGAATCGCTTGCAGGGCTTGGGCTTGTGAGCGTGTTTCGGCATATGGCTCTGGCGGCAGCCTTTGCTGCGGCTGCTGCTGCGGCGGCGGCAAAGGCTGCGGCTTCGGCGACGGCAACCGCTGCGCCGTCCGCGTTTGCACCGTCGATGGCGGGAACGCGGCCGGATGGCGATGTGCGCCAGGATGCGGACGCGCGCCTGGTCGTCGATGAAGAACTGGCGCACCTGTTCGACTACTACCTGTCCGCGCTGGGCGAACAGGGCCTGCCCGCAATCCGCGCCGGCATCGGCCGCGAGCTGCATCAGCGCCTGTCGCCAGGCGCCGCGGCGGAAGCCATCGCCCTGCTCGACCGGTATATCGCCTGCAAGCGCGCTCTGGCCGGCGTCGAACGTACGCTACCCGCCGCAGCGGACCGTATTGCCGCCGCACGCAACCGGCTGCAAGCCATGCAGCGCGTCCGTACCGCTTACTTCAGCGCCGCCGAGATAGCAGGCCTGTTTGGCGCCAGCGACGCCCGCGACCGCGACGCACTCGCCCGCGTCGCCGAAGCTGGCCCCAAAAACGCAGAGCGGGCGGCTGCTCCCGAAAGCACAGCAGGCGCCCTCGCCGCCGCCGAGCGCGCCGAACGCGACTCGCCGCTCCGTATCCTCACGCTGGAAGCCGCCGTCCGGCAAGCCCGCGCCAGGGGCGCAGGCGACAGCGACATCTACCGCCTGCGCGCCGCAGCCCTCTCTCCGGAAGCCGCCACCCGCCTGGCCGGGGTGGACCGCGAAGAAGCCGGCTGGCAGCGCCGCATCGCAGCCTACCGCCAAAGCCGGGCAAAAATCCCCGTCGGTGATGCCACAGCACTACAACAATTGCGTGACGCGCAATTCACGCCACAGGAGCAGAAACGCCTGGCTGCCTACGAATGAGGCAACCCGCGGTGCTGGCGGCGTGCGCAGGGGCCTTGCACTATAATGTGGGGCCAGACATCCACAGCGCCGACGTTTCTGCATGTCCTTAGACTTAAAAAAAGCAATACCCAAACCAGGCAACCGCTTCGTCCTGCCCAATCTCTTCGGCTCCGCGGATGCCTACGCCCTCGCGCAAACTGCACTCGAACTGAAGTCGCGCGGCCAGATGCTGGCCGTGATCGTGGCCCAGGCCAGCGATGGCCAGCGCCTGCTGGAGGAAATCCCCTGGTTCGCCAACGGACAGCTGCGCTGCCACCTGCTGCCCGACTGGGAAACCCTGCCATACGACGCCTTCTCGCCGCACCAGGATCTGGTGTCCGAACGTCTGGCAACCCTGCATGAAATCCAGACCGGCCAGTGCGACGTGGTGCTGGTGCCGGCCACCACGGCCCTGGTGCGTATGGCCCCGCCGTCCTTCCTGGCCGCCTACACCTTCTTCTTCAAGCAGGGCGAAACGCTGGACGAGGCAAAGCTGAAATCCCAGCTTACCCTGGCCGGCTACACCCATGTGACTCAGGTCATGTCGCCCGGCGAATACTCGGTGCGCGGCGGCCTGATCGACCTGTTCCCGATGGGCTCCGCCCTGCCATACCGCCTCGACCTGTTCGGCGACACGGTGGAAACCATCCGCACCTTCGACGCGGACACCCAGCGCTCTCTTTATCCAGTTAAAGAAGTGCGCCTGCTGCCCGGCCGTGAATTCCCCATGGACGAAGCGGCGCGCACCACCTTCCGCAGCCGCTGGCGCGAAACCTTCGAAGGCGACCCGTCGCGCTCCGTCGTGTACAAGGACATCAGCAGCGGCATCGCTTCCGCCGGCATCGAATACTACCTGCCGCTGTTCTTCGAAGAGACGGCCACCATCTTCGACTACCTGCCGGAAGGCGCAGCCCTGGCCATGGTGGGCGACATCGACGCCGCCATCAAGCGCTTCTGGGCCGATACCGAATCGCGCTACAAATTCCTGAAGGCGGACCGTGAACGTCCGATCCTGCCGCCGGAACAGATCTTCCTCGGCGACGAACCCTTCTTCGTGCTGGCCAAGCCGCACGCGCGCATTGCCGTCAGCCGCGACATGTCTGCACCGGCTTCGGAACTCAGCGCACCGGTCCCGAACATCGCCGTCAACCGCCACCTGGACGACCCGCTGACCAATCTGCGCGCCTACCTGATGCAGGCCGGCCGCCGCGTGATGATCTGCGCCGAATCGAACGGCCGGCGCGAAACGCTGCAGCAGTATTTCGGCGAATTCGACCTGCATCCGCCGCTGGTGGAGGGCTACGAAGACTTCCTCGCCTCGGACGCCAAGGTGGTGCTGGGCGTGGCCCCGCTGCACGCCGGCTTCGAACTGAGCAACGATATCGCTTTCGTGACCGAGACCGAGCTGTATGCCGGTACCGGCCGCCGCGTCGGCAAGAAAAAGCAGGAGGCCGTGACCCAGGTCGAGTCCATGGTGCGCGACCTGTCCGAATTGAAGATCGGCGACCCGGTGGTGCACATCAACCATGGCATCGGCCGCTACATGGGCCTGACCAGCATGGACCTGGGCGAAGGCGACATGGAATTCCTGCACCTGGAATACGCCAAGGACACCAAGCTGTACGTGCCCGTCTCCCAGCTGCACGTGATCTCGCGCTACTCCGGCGCTTCGCCGGAAGACGCGCCGCTGCACACCCTGGGCTCCGGCCAGTGGGACAAGGCCAAACGCAAGGCCGCCGAGCAGGTGCGCGACACCGCCGCCGAGCTGCTCAACCTGTACGCCCGCCGCGCCGCGCGCCAGGGCCACGCTTTCGAATACTCGTCGCAGGATTACGAACGTTTCGCCGAAAGCTTCGGCTTCGATGAAACGCCGGACCAGGCAGCCGCCATCCTGAACGTGATGAAGGATATGACCTCGGGCAAGCCGATGGACCGCCTGGTATGCGGCGACGTCGGCTTCGGCAAGACCGAGGTGGCGCTGCGCGCCGCCTTCATCGCCGTCATGGGCGGCAAGCAGGTCGCCATCCTGGCCCCGACCACGCTGCTGGCCGAGCAGCACGCCCAGACCTTTGCCGACCGCTTTGCCGACTGGCCGGTGCGCATCGCCGAGATGTCGCGCTTCCGCACGGGCAAGGAAATCGCCAACGCCATCAAGGGCATGCAGGACGGTACGGTCGATATCGTGATCGGCACCCACAAGCTGCTGTCCGATGACGTGAAATTCACCCGGCTCGGCCTGGTCATCATCGACGAAGAACACCGTTTCGGGGTACGCCAGAAGGAAGCGCTGAAGTCCCTGCGCGCCGAAGTCGATGTGCTGACGCTGACCGCAACGCCGATCCCGCGTACCCTGGGCATGGCGCTGGAGGGTCTGCGCGACTTCTCCGTGATCGCCACCGCGCCGCAGAAGCGCCTGGCCATCAAGACCTTCGTGCGCAGCGAAGGCGACTCGATCATCCGCGAAGCCGTGCTGCGTGAGCTGAAGCGCGGCGGCCAGGTGTATTTCCTGCACAACGAAGTCGAAACCATCCAGAACCGGCTGGCCAAGCTGACCGAACTGCTGCCGGAAGCGCGCATTGCCGTCGCCCACGGCCAGATGCACGAACGCGACCTGGAAAAAGTCATGCGCGACTTCGTTGCGCAGCGCTACAACATCCTGCTGTGCACGACGATTATCGAAACCGGTATCGACGTGCCCACCGCGAACACCATCATCATGCACCGCGCCGACAAGTTCGGCCTGGCCCAGCTGCACCAGCTGCGTGGCCGCGTCGGCCGCTCGCACCACCAGGCCTACGCCTACCTGCTGGTCAACGACGTGCAGGGCCTGAGCAAGCAGGCGCAGCGCCGCCTGGATGCGATCCAGCAGATGGAGGAACTGGGTTCCGGCTTCTACCTGGCGATGCACGACCTGGAAATCCGCGGCGCAGGCGAAGTGCTGGGCGAGAACCAGTCCGGCGAAATGCTGGAAGTGGGCTTCCAGCTGTATTCCGACATGCTGAACGAAGCGGTGCGTGCACTGAAAGCGGGCAAGGAACCCGATCTGGCGGCGCCGCTGGCGACCACCACCGAGATCAACCTGCACGTGCCGGCCCTGCTGCCGGCCGATTTCTGCGGCGACGTGCACGAGCGCCTGTCGATCTACAAGCGTCTGGCCAACTGCGAATCGCAGGACGCCATCGACGGTTTGCAGGAAGAACTGATCGACCGTTTCGGAAAACTGCCGGAACAAGCCAAAGCGCTGATTGAAACACATCGTTTGCGCATTTCTGCCAAAACCGTTGGTATCATCAAGATCGACGCGCACGCCGAAGCCGCGAACCTGCAATTCATGCCGCAGCCGCCAATCGATCCGATGCGCATCATCCACCTGATCCAGAACCAGCGCCATATCAAGCTGGCGGGCCAGGACAAGCTTAAAATCACCGCGAACATGCCGGATCTCACGGCGCGTGTGAACCAGATTAAAACAGCAATCAAACAATTGACCGCCTGATGAAGACGAACGACGACATGACGATGAATCTGGTGCTGCAGGGCACCGGCGATTGCGAAGCGCGGCTGCAGCGTATCGCCAACCTCACGGCGCCCAGGTCTGTCGCCCGCATTTCGGATACCGCCGTGCGCTGCGAAGGCATCAGCTATTCCCCTGCCCTGCGCCAGACCATCGAAGTAGCCGCCCACGCCGCGCAGCTGGATGCGACCTATATGATGGGCCGCCACAAGCTGGCCGATTTCCGCCTGGTGGCGATGGACATGGATTCGACCCTGATTACCATCGAGTGCATCGATGAAATCGCCGACATGCAGGGCCTGAAACCGCAGGTGGCCGAAATCACCGAAGCCGCCATGCGCGGCGAGCTGGATTTCTCGGAAAGCCTGCGCCGCCGCGTGGCGCTGCTGGAAGGCCTGGACGCATCGGCGCTGGAACGCGTGTATGAAGAGCGCCTGCGCCTGTCGCCCGGCGCCGAGCGCATGCTGAAGGCGGCACAGGCCGCGGGCCTGAAAACGCTGCTGGTATCGGGCGGCTTCACTTACTTCACCGAACGCCTGAAACAGCGCCTCGGCCTGGACTTCACGCGCGCCAACGAACTGGAAGTCATCGACGGCAAACTCTCCGGCCGCGTGCTGGGCGATATCGTCGATGCGGACGGCAAGATGAACACCGTTGAACATGTCTGCGCCTCGCTCGGCATCACGCCGGATCAGGCCATCGTCATGGGCGACGGCGCGAACGATCTGAAGATGATGAGCATTGCAGGCATGTCCGTTGCCTTCCGCGCTAAACCCGTCGTGCGCGAACAGGCCAGCGTGGCCCTGAACTTTGTCGGACTGGACGGGATCCTCAACCTTCTGGAGTAAATGCCATGGGCGCTGCCAACTCTTTCACCGCGTCGGCCCGCTCGGCCTGGATTGTGAATCAGCTGTTCGCCCACAACCATCAGTTCGCGGCCACCAATGCCGCCGACCTGGCATTCAAGATGGGGGCGATGGAGCACAGCCTCCTCGCCTGGTTCCGCGGCACGGACCATATCTTCTTCCAGGATATGGCCACCCTGCCCGCCTCCCGGTACACCAGCGAACACACCGGCTACACCTGGCTGAACGGCGACGCGCATCTCGCCAATTTCGGCGCCATGCGCGACAGCAGCGGCGCCCAGGTGTTTGCCGTCAGCGATCCGGATGAAGGCTATATCGGCCAGTACGTCTGGGACCTGCGCCGCCTGGCCGTCAGCCTGGTGCTGGCGGGCCGCGAGCACGATATCGGCGACGACGGCCTGGCGCAAGCCGTGAAGGCGCTGGCCGAAGCCTATGTCGGCAAGATGGAAGAATTCAAGGGTTCGCACGAGGAGCTCAGCTTCCAGCTCACGCGCGACAACACCGGCTGCGCCGTGCAGGACACGATCGACGCCGGCGCTTCCGGCTCGCGCAAGAAGCTGCTGTCGAAATTCACCAAGGTGGACGCGCATACGCGCGTCTTCAAGACCAGCGAAAAGCTGCAGCCGGTCGATCCGGCGACGCGCGACGCCCTGCTCGCATCCATGCAGGCTTATATCGCCTCGATTCCGCAGGCCCAGCGCTATCCGTCCGGATTCTACCAAGTGAAGGACATCTGCCAGCGTTTCCGCGCCGGCATGGGCAGCCTGGGCAAGCTGCGCTACTACCTGCTGCTGGAAGGCGACGCCATTTTCGATGCCGACAACGTCGTCCTTGAATTCAAGCAGGCCATTCCCAGCGCAGTCTCCGCCATCAGCGACGACCGCCTGCCGCGCTCCAGCTATCACTGCAACGAAGGCTGCCGCGCGGCCAAGACGCTGAAAGCCCACCTGATCAACGCCGATGTACTGGCCGGCTACACCAGCATCGCCGGCATGGACTTTTTCGTGCGCGAGAAATCGCCGTGGGACAGCGGCCTTGATGCAGCCCTGCTGACCAGCGCCGGCAAACTGGAACAGGCTGCCGGCTACCTGGGCGCCGCCCTCGCCTCCGCCCATGCGCTGGCCGACCAGGACTACGATGGCGGCAGCGCCGGCGACAGTATTGACAAGCACGTCACCGAAGCCATCACCAGCAGGAGCGGCTTCAGGAACGAGCTGGCGGAGTTTGCCTCCGCCTATGCCGAGCAGGTGGCGCTGGACTGGGAAGCCTTCAAGGCCGCCTATACCGCCGGCACGCCGCTCTACTGATCACTCCTTCTGGCGCAGGCGCCGCGGCAGGCCATACAGTACGATCATTGCGCACAGCAGCGCCAGCGCGCCGATCACATACAGCGCCGGGGTGGTGCTGCCGGTAACGTCCTTGACGCGTCCCACCATTACCGGGCTGACGATGCCGCCCAGCTGGCCCAGCGTGTTGATCAGCGCAATGCCGCCTGCCGCACCGGCGCCCGTCACCAGCTTGGGTGGCAGCGCCCAGAAGGCCGGGATGCAGGCCACCACGCCGGCGCCCAGCACGGCAAGTGCCAGCACCAGCATGCCGGTGTGCCTGTCGAAGATGCCGGCGCAGAAGAAGCCCAGCGCCGCCAGCACCAGCAGGCCGGCGACAAACTGATGGCGCTTGCCGCTGGCATCGGACATGCGTCCGATCAGCACCATGCTGATGGCGCCGCAGACATACGGCACGGCAGTCAGCAGGCCGATGACAGTGGAGTTCTGCGTGCCGGCGCTGCGGATCAGGTGCGGTGCCCAGAAATTCAGTCCGTAGGAGGCGATCTGGATCAGGAAATACACCAGGCCCAGGGTCAGGAAGCCAGGCGTCCTGATGGCGGCCCACAGCGAATGGCCGGCGCCCTGCGGCGCGGCCTGGCTGATGCTGCTGCGCAGGACCGACTGCTCGTTCGGCGTCAGCCATTTCGCATCCTCGATGCGGTCCTTCAGCTGGTTCAATACCAGCAGGCCAAGCGCCACGCACGGCACGCCGCCCAGCAGGAACAGCCAGTGCCAGCCACGCAGGCCCAGCACGCCCTCCAGATGACCGAGGATCAGGCCGGACATGGGCGCGCCGAACAGTCCCGAGAAAGCGGAAGCAAGGAACAGCAGCGACGTTACGCGGCCGCGGAAACTGGCGGGAAACCACAGCGTCAGGTAGTACAGCACACCGGGCGCAAAGCCCGCTTCCATGGCGCCGATCACGAAGCGCAGGGCATAGAACTGCCATTCGCTGCGCACGAACACCATGGCTGCGGTAGCGATGCCCCAGGAGATCATGATGCGCGCGATCCAGCGCCGCGCACCGACCTGGTACAGCATCATATTGCTGGGGACTTCGAACAGCACATAGCCGACCACGAACAGGCTGGCGCCCAGGCCATAGGCGGTGTCGCTCAGGCCAAGATCGCCCTGCAGCTGAAACTTGGCGAAGCTGATGTTGATGCGGTCGAAGAAAGCAAACAGGTAGCAGATCATAATCAGCGGCATGATCCGCCACGCGGCCTTGCGCACCACTGCCGCTTCGGCGCAGGCCGATGCCGATGCTTCGGCTACGCCGGGCGCGGTGGCGGCGCCGGTGAAATTCGTGGACATAATAAGTCTCCTTGCCGGCGCATCGCGGCGCCGGTCATCTCATACTAAATGGTGAAAACGCAGCTTGCGCTCAGGCAGCGATCAAATCCTGCGGCGCCGGATGCAGGTCGCGGTTGCGTCCCGCCTTGGCTACCTGTCCCGGCAGCTCATGCCCCAGCAGGGGCGGCAAGGTACGCGACAGCGCAATCAGCGCGGGCAAGTCGATCCCGGTCGGAATCGCCATCTCCTCGCACATATTCACCAGATCTTCGGTGCAAATATTCCCGGACGCCCCCGGCGCAAAGGGACAGCCGCCCAGCCCGCCCAGCGAGGCATCGAACCGGCGTGCGCCGGCGTCATAAGCCGCCAGCACATTCGCCAGTCCCAGTCCCCGCGTATTGTGGAAGTGCAGCGTCAACGCCGGCGCAGGCACGCGCTCCAGCACCCGGCGCACCATGCGCGCCACCTGGCGTGGATTGGCCATGCCCGTGGTGTCGGCCAGCGTAATGCCCTGCATGCCCAGCTCCAGGTACTGCTCCACGATCAGCATCACCAGATCCTCATCGATGCGGCCTTCGAATGGACAGCCGAACGCCGTGGCGAGCGTACCGTTCAGCGATGCCGCCGCAGAAGGCGCATCGCCCACCGCCATCGCGATATCGCGGAAGCCGGCCAGCGACTGGTCGCGCGTCATGCGCATATTCGCGCGGTTATGCGTCTGGCTGGCGGACATCACCAGGTTCAGTTCGTCCGCCCCAGCGTCCAGCGCCCGCTGCGCGCCTTTCAGGTTCGGCACCAGCGCCACATAGATCACACCCGGACGGCGCTGGATGGCACGGAACACCTCGTCGCCATCGCGCAGCGCGGGAATTGCCCTGGGCGACACGAACGACCCGCCCTCGATACGCGTGAAGCCCGCGGCGGACAGCGCATCGATCAGCGCCACCTTGGTTTCAGTCGGCACCCACACCGGCTCGATCTGCAGCCCGTCGCGCGGCGCCACTTCCTGAACGATCAGCATTGCACCACTCCCTGTTCGCGCAGGCGTGCAATATCGCCGGCCGTCAAGCCCAGATCTGCCAGCACGGAAGCCGTATGCTCGCCCAGTTCAGGCCCCTGCCAGCGTACCTCGCCCGGCGTGTCGGACAGCTTGGGCACGATGCCCGGCATCTTCACCTGCACCCCATCCGGCAGGGTGGAATCGACGATCATGCCGCGCGCCTGGTAGTGCGGATCGGCCACGATATCCTCCACCGAATAGATGCGTCCCGCCGGCACTTCGGCGCGCTCCAGCGCGGCCAGCACCTCGTCGATGCTGTGCGCCGAGGTCCAGCCCGCGATCGCGCCATCGATCAGCGCCACCTTGGCCGCGCGCCCGTCGTTCTGGGCGAACTGCGGATCTTCCGCCAGGTCGGCGCGGCCGATGGCGTGCATCAGGCGCTTGTAGATCGGGTTGCTGTTGCCCGCGATGACCACGTAGGACCCGTCGCGTGTCGGATAGGTATTGGACGGTGCAATCCCCGGCAGCGCGCCGCCGCTGCGTTGGCGCACGTGGCCCAGCAGGTCGTACTCCGGAATCAGGCTTTCCATCAGGTTGAACACGCTCTCGACCAGCGACACATCGACCACCTGGCCATCGCCCTGCCCCGTCTTCACGCGCAGCACGGACATCAGCGCCCCCATCACCGCATGCAGCGAGGCCAGCGAATCGCCCAGGCTGACGCCGACGCGCGCCGGTACGCGGCCCTCTTCGCCCGTGGTATAGCGGATGCCGCCCATCGCCTCGCCGATCGCGCCAAAGCCGGGACGGTCCTTGTAAGGCCCGGACTGGCCGTAGCCGGAAATGCGCACCATGGTCAGCTTCGGATTCAGCGCATGCAGCACGTCCCAGCCCAGGCCCAGCTTTTCCAGCGCGCCCGGCTTCATGTTCTCGATCAGCACATCGGCCCCTTCGGCCAGGCGCCTGACGATGGCGATGCCTTGCGGCGACTTCAGATTGATGGAAATGGATTTCTTGTTGCGCGACTGCAGATACCACCACAGGGACGTTCCCTTGTGCAGCTTGCGCCATTTGCGGATCGGATCGCCCTCGCCGGGCGCTTCGATCTTGATGACTTCCGCGCCGAATTCCGCCATCAGGCGTGCGGCGAACGGGGCGGCGATCAGGGTTCCGATTTCAATAACCTTGATGCCGGTGAGCGGTCCACTCATTGCGTGTCTCCTTCTGTTAGTCTTTGCAGGATAGTCAAGGCCCTGCGTTTCCGTCCAGACGAAAAAAAGCGAGTACCATTCGCGAAACGCGAACGTTAATAAGGAGACAAGCATGCAATACAAAGGCAGCTGCCACTGCGGACATGTGGCGTATGAAGTCGAAGGCGAGATTACCGGCGCGATGGCCTGCAACTGCTCGATGTGCCAGCGCAAAGGCTCGCTGTTATGGTTCGTGCCCTTCGACCGGATGAAGCTGACCACGCCGGAGGAAAACGCCAGCACCTACCTGTTCAACAAGCACGTGATCCGGCACCGCTTCTGCCCGAAGTGCGGCATCCATCCGTATGCGGAAGGCGTGGACCCGAAGGGCAACAGGATGGCCGCGATCAATGTGCGCTGCCTGGAAGGCATCGACCTGGAGCAGGTCCCCGTCAAGCACTTCGACGGAGCCCATCTCTAAGTCCTGGCGCGGGCCTCGGCGTTGCGCAGGTGATCGAACAGCGCCCGTGTGACCGGCGACAGGCTTTCCTCGTCGCGGATCACGATCTTCAGCGCGCGCTCGGCCCATGATTCGCTGAGCGACACGGCGGCAAGCCCGAGCGGCTTGCCGATGGCCTGGAATACCTCGTAAGGCAGCAGGCCGATGCCCATCCCCACCTGCGCCATGCGGCAGACGGCGTCGAAACCCGGCACATGGATCGGCACTTTCAGCGTGCGCCCTGCGGCGCGCGCCGCCAGATGCATGCGCGTGTTGATCGAGCTGTTGACGTGCAGGCCAACATGGTCGTAGTCCAGCGTATCGGCAAAGGCCACGCTGCCGCGCGCTGCCAGCGCGTGGTCGGCGCGCATCACCAGCACCAGGCGGTCGCGCCGGTACAGCGCCGTCTGCAGGGCTCGGGTATCGACGTCGCCGGAACAGATGCCGATGTCGGCCCAGCTATCCTCCACGCCGCGCACCACGTTGTCGCTCGGGCGTTCCTCCAGGTCCAGCCGCACCTGTGCATGTTCGGCCAGGAAGTCGCGCAAGTCTTCGGGCAGGAATTCGATGATGGCGGACAGGTTGGCCACCATGCGCACATAGCCGCGCACGCCCTGGGCGTGTTCGGCCAGCTCCACGCCGATCTTCTCGACGCTGAGCAGCATGCGGCGCGCATGGGTCAGCAGGGTTTCTCCGGCCGGCGTCAGCACCATGCCGCGCGTCTTGCGCACGAACAGCGGCACGTTCAGCGCCTGCTCCAGTTCCACCAGCCGCTTGCTGGCGGCGGATACCGCAATCGCCTCGCGCTCGGCGGCGCGCGTCAGCGTACCCTCCTCATGGACGGCAAGGAACAGCTGAAGGGTCGTGGGGTCGAGTCGGCGGAGCAGGTTCAGGTAGGCCATCCCTTACTTTACCAAAGTGCGCCCCAAGCTTGTCAACATGGCTATAATGGCGTTGACAAATTCGCAAGGAGCACTGACATGGCACAGGAACTCGTACTCGACGCGCATACCGATTCGAACAAGAACTGGGCGTGGTGGCTGTATCTCGGCCATGCGCTGAGCATGTTCTTCACCCTCGGCGCGGCTTCGCTGATCCCGATCATCCTGAATTACGTGAAGCGCGGCGACGCGGACGGCACCTTCGTCTATAGCCACCACAGCTGGATGATCCGTTCCTTCTGGTGGTACCTGGTCTGGGTCTGCGTGGGCTGGGCGCTGGTCGCCACCTTCTTCGGCATCCCGCTCGGTATCGCGGTATGGGGCGTTGCCTGGATCTGGAAGGTGTACCGCATCATTCGCGGCTGGATGGCCCTCAGCAACAACGCCCCGGTCTGACGCCTACAGCGTGCGCAGGAAGGCCACCAGGTCGGCCTTCTCGGTGGCGCTCAGCTTCGTCTCCAGCACCAGGTTGAAGAATTCGACCGTGTCCTCCAGCGTCAGCAGGCGGCCGTCGTGCAGGTATGGCGGCGACTCCTTGATGCCGCGCAGCGGGAAGGTCTTGATCGGACCGTCGCCGATCGCCATCACACCCTTGTATTCCTTCGGCCTGAAGAAGCGTTCCGTCTTCAGGTTGTGCATCAGGTTATCCGTGTAATACGGCGGCGTGTGGCAGCTGGCGCACTGCGCCTTGCCGAAGAAGATCGATTGTCCGCGCAGCTCCTGTTCGCCGGCCTGCTTCGGATCCAGCTTGCCTTGCACGTTCAGCTTCGGCGCCGGGGGGAAATCCAGCAGCGCCTGGAACTCACCCATGAAGCGCACCTGGCTGCCGCGCTCCAGCGGATTCACGCCTTTTTTCGTGGCGATCACCGAATCACCGTCAAAGTAGGCGGCGCGCTGTTCGAACTCGGTGAAGTCCTCCACCGTTTTCAGGGCGTGCTGCGAACCGAACAGGCGGGGTCGAGGCATTCGTGTGCCCGTTGGCATGACAGTCGAAACAGGTCACGCCGCGGCTGGGGCGCTCCGAACGGCGGTCCTCGGTCTGGTTGAACTGCTGCTGCGGGAATGGCGTGAGCAGCAGGCGCAGGCCTTCCAGCTGTTTCGGGTTCAGGATGCCGTTGAAGGTCTCGTGGAAGTTGTCGATGGTGAGCAGCTTGCCCTTCGTGACGTCGCCCAGGTCGGGGCGCCTGGTCAGGAACATCGGCGCCGGAAACTCCGGCAGCAGGTGATCCGGAAAATCGAAGGCAAGATCGAAGCGGGCCAGGTCGCGCTGCTCCTGGCGCTTGATTTCGTCAATGTGGAATTGAGGGAACAGCATGCCGCCCTCCGGATGATTCGGGTGCGGCAGCGGCAGGAAGCCGCGCGGGAACAGGTCCTTGTCGCGGATCTCGCCGGGGCTCATGGACGCCAGTTTTTCCCAGCTCGTGCCGCCGGGCAGCCAGACGCGGATACCTTCCTGCACCGGCTTCCCGCGGAACATGGTCACGCCGCGCGCGGGCCGGTTCGACAAGTCGTAGCGCTCTTCGAGGAACTTCTGCTGCTCGCGCATCAGGCCATCGCGGGCGGCCTTCATGCGCTGGTAGGTGGCGTCGAAATCTTCCCTCGCTACGACCGGGCTGTAGCTCGATGGCGGCGGTTGCTGTGCGCCCAACGGCACGCACGCTCCCGCGCCAAGCAGCGCGCAGAGCGCTGTGCGGCGGACATTCATGGCTGTCTCCTTACTGGTTGAGCAATCTTGTCCGGACACTCAAAACCATTTAAGCAGATAGCCCTGCTAAATCAATGGATCAACCTGATTGGATTGTTTGATCACACAGATAGCTGACTACGAAGCCTGCAGTGTCTGCAGCGCCTGTTCGATGTCGGCAATCAGGTCGGCCGGGTCTTCCAGGCCGATGTTGAAGCGCACCAGCGTGCCGGCGCCGCTCCAGTGCTTGCGCATGGACTGGATGCGGTACGGCACGCACAGGCTGTTGGCGCCGCCCCAGCTATAGCCGATCTTGAACAGCTTCAGCGCATCGACGAAACGGTCGGTCTGCTCTTCCGTGTAGCGCGCATCGAACAGCACCGAAAACAGCCCGCCGGCGCCACTGAAATCGCGCTGCCAGAATTCGTGTCCCGGACAGTCTTCGAAAGCCGGGTGCAGCATCTTCGAAATTTCGGGACGCGCCTTCAGCCAGGCAGCCACCTTGCGCGCCGCCGCATCATGCGCCTCGAAACGCAGCTTCATGGTCGGCAGGCCGCGCAGCACCAGGTAGGCATCGTCGGCGCCGACGCCCATGCCGAGCCGCATATGCGCCAGGCTCAAACGGTCGTGCAGCGCACGGTCGCGCGTGATGACAGCACCCATCAGCACATCCGAACCGCCGGACTGGTACTTGGTCAGCGCCTGCATGATGATGTCCACGCCGAGATCGAAGCCGCGCAGCGCCAGCCCCGCCGACCAGGTATTGTCCAGCGCCACCAGCACGCCGCGCGCTCTGGCTGCAGCGCAGATTGCCGGCAGGTCCGGCACCTCCATTGACACCGAACCCGGCGACTCGGTCCAGATCAGCCGTGTATTCGGCTGGATCATTTCTGCGATGCCGGCGCCGATCAGCGGATCGTAGTAGCGTGCGGTGATGCCGAAGTCGCTGGACAGCCAGCGTCCCAGTTCGCGGTTCGGGTTGTAAACATTGTCCGGCAGCAGAACGTCGTCGCCGCTTTTCAGCAGCGCGAAATCGACCATCGAGATGGCTGCGAGACCGCTTGGCGCCAGCAGACATTGCGCGCCGCCTTCGATTTCGGCCAGGCGCGCTTCCAGCGTGAACGTGGTCGGCGTGCCATGCAGGCCGTAGGTATAGGCGCTCTTTTCTTTCCAGTCGCCGGAGCGCATGGCCGCCACGTTCCTGAACAGCACCGTGGACGCATGATGGATCGCGCTCGGGAAGGCCGCAAAGCCTTCCGGAGCGGAGTAGTCGGTATGAATGAGTGAAGTCTGGGGGGATTTTTTCATCCCCCTATTATGCCTGCTTAGGCTTCGCCCCACAGGTCGTGTGCATCGGCGCGGGTGATTTCCACGTCGAAGAACTGGCCGACCGCCAGCTTCTTGTGCGGTTCGAACGGACGCTTCACGTGCACCACGCCGTCGATTTCCGGCGCATCGGCAGCGGAGCGGCCGATCGCGCCGCTCGGGGTCAGCTCGTCGATCAGCACCTTGACGGTCTTGCCGATCTTCGATTGCAGACGCTGGCGGGAAATCTCTTCCTGCAGCAGCATCACGCGGCCGCGGCGCTCTTCGCGCACTTCTTCCGGCACCGGATTGGCGATCTCATTGGCGGTGGCGCCTTCCACCGGCGAGTAGGCGAAGCAGCCCAGGCGGTCGATCTGCGCTTCCTTCAGGAAGTCCAGCAGGTACTCGAATTCGGCTTCGGTTTCGCCCGGGAAGCCGGCGATGAAGGTGGAGCGGATCACCAGGTCAGGATTCATCTCGCGCCATTTCAGGATGCGCTCCAGATTCTTCTCGCCGGAGGCCGGACGCTTCATGCGCTTCAGCACATCAGGGTGCGCGTGCTGCATCGGGATGTCGAGGTAAGGCAGAACATGGCCGCCGCTCATCATCGGGATGATTTCATCCACGTGCGGGTACGGGTACACGTAGTGCAGGCGCACCCAGGCGCCGTACTGCTTGGCCAGCTCGCCCAGGGCCTGCGTCAGCTGGGTCATGTGGGTCTTTACCGGACGGCCGTTCCAGAAGCCGGAGCGGAATTTCACGTCCACGCCGTAAGCCGAGGTGTCCTGCGAGATCACCAGCAGTTCCTTCACGCCGGCCTTGAACAGGTTCTCGGCTTCCAGCATCAGCTCAGCGATCGGACGCGAGACCAGGTCGCCGCGCATCGAAGGGATGATGCAGAAGGAGCAGCGGTGGTTGCAGCCTTCGGAAATCTTCAGGTAGGCGTAGTGCTTCGGCGTCAGCTTGATGCCTTGCGGCGGCAGCAGGTCGATGAAGGGCTCGTGCGGCTTCGGCAGGTGGGTGTGGACTTCGGCCATCACCTCGCCCACGGCGTGCGGGCCGGTCACGGCCAGCACCTTCGGGTGTACTTTCTGGATCAGGTCCTGGCCATCCGCGTCTTTTTTCGCGCCCAGGCAGCCGGTCACGATGACCTTGCCGTTTTCGGCCAGCGCCTCGCCGATTGCGTCCAGCGATTCCTGCACGGCGGCGTCGATGAAGCCGCAGGTGTTGACGATCACCAGGTCCGCGCCTTCGTAGGATTTCGCGGTTTCGTAACCTTCAGCGCGCAGCTGGGTCAGGATCTGCTCGGAATCGACCAGAGCTTTCGGGCAGCCTAGCGAGACGAAGCCGACTTTAGGAGCAGCGGCGCCTTCGGCGGGGGTAATGCGGGAAAGAGACTTGGATTGCATGGGGGACAAGGCCTGAAAATTTAGCGCAATCCACGATTATACCTGTAAACCTGGCCCCGGGGTCAGCCCGCGGGGGCTGACCCTTGTGCCGCCGCCGCCTGTCTTCCGGGTCTGACCCCACGGGTCAGACCCCGGTTTTAGGTTCAAAAAAAACCGGCCAGCGGCCGGTCCCATTCATTTCTTGTCATTCGACGGCGGCGTCGGCGCAAACGGGAACGCCCCGAACAGATTCTTCGACTGGTTCTGCATCTGCTCCTGCATCTGCACGAACAGGCTCTTGCTCTGGTCGATGTAGTTGTTCATCATGCCCTGCATGATCGGCGCCTGCACGTTCATGAACTGGGTCCACATTTCCGGGCTAAACGCCTTGTTATCGAAAGGCGCCGCATTCGCCGTGAACTTGCGCTGAATTTCGGTAAACGTCTGGATATTTTTTTCCAGGTAGGAGCCCATCATGCCCTGCATGGCATGTCCGTAATAGCGGATGATCTGGGCCAGCACATCGGTGGAGAACATCGGCACGCCGCTCGCCTCTTCCTCCAGGATGATCTGGAGCAGGATGCTGCGCGTCAGGTCTTCGTTCGATTTGGCATCGACGACCGTGAATTCTTCCGCATCGAGCACAAGCTGTTTCACGTCCGTCAGGGTGATATAGGAACTGGTCTGCGTATCGTAAAGACGGCGATTCGGGTATTTCTTAATCAATCGTTCAGTACTTTTCTTTGCACCACTCATCACAAGTCCATTTATTGCGCCGCAGCGCGTTTACCTGCCGTTGATAATATTTGCGAGCCTATTATAGTGGTAAAAAATCGCGTCGGGCACGATAAGTTATAAGACCAATGCCTGTTCTGGACAATATTGCAACGCAACCTAAACGGCCCGAAAGCGGGACGGCAGGCGTCCCGGTAACTTTCTATCGTTAATCAGCTCTTACTTTTACGTAACGCCCTGGCGCCGCCTCGATCGGCTTGTGCTTTGTACTGCCCAGCTTGACGCGCGCCTTCACCTGCTCGCCGCCATGCTGGGCCAGAAACTGCGACCACTCGCCCCACCAGCTGCCCGGGTGTTCAGTTGCCTTGGAGAACCATTCGTCGGCCGTCAGCGCCTTCTGCTCGTTGGTCCAGTAGCTGCGCTTCTTTTTCGCCGCCGGATTGATCACGCCAGCAATGTGGCCGGACGCGCCCAGCACGAAGCGGTTGCGCGCCGGGTTCTTCGGATTCAGGATGCGCAGCGAGTCGAACGCCGACTGCCACGGCACGATGTGGTCCTCGCGCGAGCCGTACACGAAGGCCGGCGCGTCGATCTTCGACAGGTCCACCTTCTGGCCCGCCACCCTGACCTTGCCCGGCACCTTCAGGTTGTTTTCCAGGTAGGTCTGGCGCAGGTACCAGCAGAACATCGGGCCGGGCAGATTGGTCGAGTCCGAGTTCCAGTACAGCAGATCGAAAGGCGGCGGCTCGTTGCCCTTCAGGTAGTTGGACTGGACATAATTCCACACCAGGTCGTTCGGACGCAGGCTGGAGAAGGTACTGGCCAGGTCGCGCCCCATCATCAGGCCGCCATTGGCCAGCGTCTGCTCGCGCATCTGCACCTGCGGCTCGTCCACGAACACGCTCAGCACGCCGGTGTCCTTGAAGTCGAGGAAAGTGGTCAGCAGGGTCAGGCTGGCGGCCGGCTGTTCGCCGCGCGCCCCCAGCACGGCCAGTGCCGTGGACAGCAGGGTGCCGCCGATGCAGAAGCCCAGCATGTTCAGCTGGTCTTCCTTGACGATCTCGCGCGCCACGCTGATGGCGTTGATCACGCCGCGGTCGATGTAATCGTCCACACTGGCGCTGGAGATCGAGGAGTCGGTCGGATTGCGCCAGGACATCAGGAACACCGTGTTGCCCTGCTCCACCCCGTAGCGCACCAGCGAATTCTCCGGCTGCAGGTCGAGGATGTAGTATTTATTGATGCACGGCGGGACGATCAGCAGCGGACGCTGGGCGACCTTGTCGGTCTGCGGCGCATACTGGATCAGCTGGAACAGGTCGTTTTCATACACCACCTGGCCTTCGGTGGTGGCCAGGTTGCGGCCCACTTCGAACGCTTTTTCGTCGGACAGGGAAATATGGCCCTTCTGCATGTCGCCCAGCATATTCTGCAGGCCCTTGCTCAGGCTTTCGCCCTTGGTTTCGATCAGCTTCTGCTGCGCTTCCGGGTTGAGCGCCAGGAAATTGGCGGGCGACATGGCATCCACCACCTGCTGCACGGCAAAGCGGATTTTCTGCTTTTGGTGCGGCGTGGCATCGACGGCTTCCGCCATCGCAATCAGGAATTTCGCGTTCAGCAGGTATGATGCTGCATGGAACGCCGAAACGGGATTATTCTGCCAGGCGTCGGACGAGAAGCGGCGGTCTTTGACGGACGGGGCCTTGCCGCTCATGAACTCTTGCCAAAGCATGCCAAATTCGGTCATGTAGTCGTTTTTGAGCTTTTCCAGCGTTTCCGGCTTGACCGAAGCGCCGGCGTCGCGCAACAGGGCTGAGCCCGGGATCACATCCATTTCCGGCATCATCTTGAAGAACGATTGCCAATGGTTGGGGTCGCTGATCTGTGCCATCCATGCGTTGGCAATGACTTGCGGGTCGGGCATGTTCATATCGAGTCCAATTCGAGATTAATTTACTTAAACCTAGACTGCTTATGTGGATTGTTGCTGTTGCCTGGATCTACGTCGTGATGCTGATGGCGTTCACCGAAAAATCGGCGGTCGCCGGGGTCATGACTTTCCTGCTGTATTGCGTGTTGCCTTTAGGGATACTATTTTATCTAACTGGCAGCAAAGGCCGCAAACGCAGACGCGCCGCGGAGGACGAAGCACGCCGCGCAGCCGCTGCCGCAGCGCCTGCCCCAACCGCGCCGCCCGAGCAGCCTACTCCGCCGGCACCGCCTGCGCCTTGATCCAGATCAGGCTGGCCTGCCGGCCGGTAACCTTGTCGCGCCGGTAGGAGTAGAAAGTCTCCCGTTCCGTAACCGTGCACCGGTCGCCGCCGGACACCCGCACCACGCCGGCCCGGGCCAGCGCCTGCCTGGCCAGCGCATAGATATCCGCCAGATATTTGCCGCCGCGCGGCCGGAACGCCGACGCAGCGCCGGCGCTGCGCGCCACAAACGCGTCCACCACCTCCTGCCCCACTTCAAACTGCTCCGGCCCGATCGCCGGCCCCAGCCAGGCTGTAATTTCTCCAGCCCCTGCGGTCCGCATCGCCTCGGCCGTATCTTCCAGCACCCCGGCCGCCAGCCCACGCCAACCGGCGTGCGCCGCCCCGACCACGCGGCCGGAGACATCGGCAAACAACACGGGAAGACAGTCGGCCGTCTGGATCGCACACACTACGCCGGGCTGCGCGGCAAAGCTGGCATCGGCCACCGGCACGCCGGCCGCGGCATCCAGCGCGGTCGCCGCATCCACCACGATGCTGCCGTGCACCTGCGACAGCCACACCGGCTCCGCCGGCAGTTCCGCGCGCAGCACAGCCCGGTTGCGGGCAACATGCGCGGCGGCGTCGGCCACGTGCAGGCCGAGATTCAGCCCGCCGCCGCCCGCACCGTCGTCATACGGCGCCGGGCTGACGCCACCCAGGCGGGTGGTGCACAGGAAGCCGACATTGGCCGGCGCATCCGGCCAGCCGGGAACCAGCCAGGGTGAAACGTTACTCTTCGTCGTCAAAATCGTCGTCTGCGTAGTCGTAATCGCCTTCTTCGAGCGCGTTTTCGTCCGGCTCCTCGATCTCCGCACGGGCCATCAGCTCGCGGAAGTCGTCGGCCAGCTCGACCGTCCATTCCATCGGCTCGCCGGTGTGCGGGTGGATCAGGCCCAGGCGGCGCGCCTGCAGCGCCTGGCGCGGGAAGACATTGGTCAGGTGTTGTTTGCCGTACACGTAGTCGCCAATCAGCGGGAAGCCCAGGTGGGCCATGTGCACGCGAATCTGGTGGGTGCGGCCAGTTTCCAGGCGGCACTGAACCAGGCTCACCGGACGGCGGTCCAGGGCGCCGATCACCAGGCGCTTGTAGTGCGTAATGGCAGGCTTCGACCCCATGGCGCTGGAAACCGCCATTTTCACGCGCTCTTTCGGATGGCGCCCCATCGAAGCGTCGATCGTGCCGGACAGGTGCGGCGTACCCCACACGACGCACCAGTATTCGCGCTTCACGGTACGCGCCTGCAGCTGGCGCACCAGGTCGGTCTGGGTCGCCAGGTCCTTGCCCACCACCATCAGGCCGGAGGTATCCTTGTCCAGGCGGTGCACGATGCCGGCGCGCGGCACGCCGCTCAGTTGCGGCGCGTGATGCAGCAGGCCGTTCAGCAGCGTGCCGGACCAGTTGCCGGCGCCCGGGTGTACGACCAGGCCAGCCGGCTTGTTGACCACGATCAGGTAATCGTCTTCATAGACGATGTTCAGTTCCATCGGCTCCGGCTCGAAGGCCACGTCCTCCGGCGCCGGCTGCGGGTTGACGACGATTTTTTCGTCGCCGTACACGGTAGCGCGCACCTTGGCCGGCTTGCCATCGACGGTAATGTGGCCTTCTTCGATCCACTGCTGCAGACGGCCGCGCGAGAACTGGGGCACCAGGCGCGCCACCACCTTGTCCAGGCGTTCGCCGCAGACTTCCGAGGTCAATTCCAGTTCGATCGGCGCCAGCGGATCGCCCGCCTCGCCCGGCAGCATATCGCCTTCAAACTCGGCGTCAAATTCTTCGTCGGACAATTGTTCTGCCGAATTCGGCTCACGATTCAATATCACAGCATTCCCATAGGCTATAATCAGCCAAGTATGTATTTTGATTAAACGTCTTCTTGCACATCAACATGCAAAAAAAATTTTCGGTAGTTGCAGCAACGGTTGTACTGCTTAGTTTGTCAGCTTGTAGTTTGTTACCAGAAAAAGCCGATGAGACCAAAGGCTGGTCCGCAACGAAATTATACTCGGAGGCCAAGGAAGAACTGGATGGCGGCCACTACGAGCGCGCAATTCAGCTGTTCGAGAAACTGGAAGCAAGCTACCCGTTCGGCACTTATGCCCAGCAGGCACAGATGGAAGTGGCTTACGCCTACTACAAATCCCAGGACCAGGCCCAGGCCCTGGCGGCTGTGGAGCGCTTCATCAAGCTGCATCCGAACCACCCGAACGTGGACTATATGTACTACCTGCGTGGCCTGGTCAACTTCAATGACCAGCTGGGCGTGCTGAACTTCCTGTATGCCCAGGATCCCGCCGAGCGCGATCCGAAAGCGACCCGCGAAGCGTTTGCCGCCTTCAAGGCCCTGGTCGAGAAGTTCCCGGACAGCCAGTATGCGCCGGATTCGATCGACCGCATGAAGTACCTGATCAACGCGATGGCTGGCTATGAAATTTACGTGGCCCGTTATTACTATCGCCGTGGCGCTTTCCTGGCCGCCGCCAACCGCGCCCAGGGCGTGGTGACGGACTTCAGCGATTCCCCGGCTATCGAGGAGGCGCTGGCCATCATGGTGCGCAGCTACGACAAGATGGGTAATGAAGTGCTGCGCGATGACGCCAGGCGCGTGTTCAAGAAGAACTTCCCTGAGAGCAAGATGCTGGACGCGCCGGTTAAGGGCGAGCGGCAGTGGTGGAAGTTCTGGGGTTAAAACCGAACTTCAGGGTCAGACCCGTGGGGTCTGACCCCGTGGGTCTGACCCCGGTTTCAGGTTCTACGCAGCCACCCTGCGCCGAAACACCCAGTTCTGCTCATCCGACGCGGACGGCTCGAATGCATAGCCGTCCACATCGAATTTCTTCAGCTTTTCCGGATTCGTGATGCCGTTTACGGCCGCATAGCGCGCCAGCATCCCGCGTGCCCGTTTGGCGAAGAAGGAAATGATCTTGTACTTGCCGTTCTTCCAGTCCTCGAAATGCGGCGTGATGACCGGTACCGCCAGCTTCTTCGGCTTCACCGACTTGAAATACTCCTCGGACGCCAGATTCACCAGCACGTCGGCGCCCTGCTCCTGCGCCGTATGATTCAGTGCTTCGGTAATCGTTTCGCCCCAGAAGTCGTACAGATTCCTGCCGCGCAGGGTCGTCAGGCGGGTGCCCATTTCCAGACGGTGCGGATGAATCACATCCAGCGGCTTCAGCATGCCGTACAGTCCGGACAGGATGCGGATGCGCGACTGCGTGTAATCCAGCTGTTTCGCATTCATCGAACGCGCATCCAGCCCGTCGTACACGTCGCCGTTAAAGGTCATCACGGCCGGCCGCGCCTCGGCGGTATCGGTGGTCCAGGAAGCATAGCGCGCCACATTCAGCGTGGACAGCGCATCGGACAGGTCCATCAGCTCGCCAAGCTGCAGCGGCGAAAATTCGCGCAGGCGGTCGATCAGCTGGGCCGAATGGTCCAGGAAAGCTGGCTGGGTGCGGAGTTGGGTGGTTGGCGGGGTGTCGAGGTCGAGACTTTTTGCGGGCGAGAGCACTATCAGCATAAGATTCCGGATACTAAGACTAATACTTCAAAACAAGAATTGCCGACATGATACCCGTTCCACCAAAACGCATCGTCATCGATACCAATGTGTGCCTCGACCTTTTCGTCTTCCAGGATCCGCGCTGGGCCGCGCTGCTGGCAGCGATCGAATCCGGCGCCGTGGAAGCCGTCACGCGCTCCGACTGCCGCGACGAATACCGCATCGTGCTGCACTACAAGCACCTGCCGCTGACCGATGAAACCCGTCCGCTGAGCGCCGAGCGCTTCGACCGCCTGATCAAGGTGGTGGCGCCGCCCGAATCCGGCGCGCGCCTGCCGGTCTGCACCGACAAGGACGACCAGAAGTTCCTCGAAGTCGCACGCGACGCCAACGCGCAGATCCTGATCACCAAGGACAAGGCCCTGCTCAAGCTCGCCAAACGGTTGGCCAAGGCCGGCATGTTCAAGGTCATGCAGCCGGAAAAATGGAGTCTGGAAGCGTAAGCACTTGACTTTCGGATCGTACTTTCCGGACAACACATGGCGTTGGCGGCTGCGCTAGAATGAAGCAATGAACAAGCGCCACATTCCTCCCCATACGCCGCACCTGGCGACCCGCCTGCCCGCCGTTGGCACCACCGTGTTCACCCGCATGTCCTCGCTGGCCATGCAGCACGGCGCCGTCAACCTGGGACAGGGCTTTCCCGATTTCGCCTGCGATCCGAAGCTGGTGGACATGGTGTCCGCCGCCATGCGCGACGGCTTCAACCAGTACCCGGTGGGCACCGGCGCCCCCGTGCTGCGCCAGGCCATCGCCGGCAAGATTGCCGCCGCCTATGGCCACAGCTATGACGTGAACACGGAAATCACCGTCACGCCCGGCGCCACCGAAGGCCTGACCACGGCCATCCTGTGCGCCGTGCATCCGGGCGACGAAGTGATCGTGATCGAACCGGCCTACGACAGCTATATGCCCGCCATCGAACTGGCCGGCGGCTTGGTGGTGCCGGTGCAGATGGAGGTGGCGCAGCACGGCGGCTACAGCGTGCCGTGGCCGCAGGTTGCCGCAGCCCTGTCGCCGCGCACCCGCATGATCATCCTGAACACGCCGCACAACCCGACCGGCAGCGTGCTGCGCGCGGCGGACATGCAGGCGCTGTGCGATATCGTGCGCGGCACCGAGGTGCTGATCCTGTCCGACGAGGTGTATGAACACATGGTGTATGACGGCCAGCGCCACGAGTCGATGAGCCGCTATCCGGAACTGGCGGCGCGCGCCTTCGTGGTATCCAGCTTCGGCAAGACCTATCACGTCACGGGCTGGAAGATCGGCTATGTGGCCGCGCCGGCGCCGCTGATGGCGGAATTCCGCAAGGTTCACCAATACAATGTATTCTCCGTGAACACGCCCATGCAGCACGGGATTGCCGCCTACATGGCCGATCCGGCGCCGTACCAGGAACTGCCTGCCTTCTACCAGCGCAAGCGCGACCTGTTCCGCGACGGCCTGAAAAACAGCCGCTTCGAACTGCTGCCGGCGGACGGCACCTACTTCCAGTGCGTGCGCTATGACGCGATTTCACCGCAGCCGGAAGCCGGGTTTGCGGAGTGGCTGACGAGCGAGATCAAGGTGGCGGCGATTCCGGTGTCCGCGTTCTACCGCGAGGCGCGCGAGTCGGGCATCGTGCGCTTCTGCTTTGCGAAGAAGGACGAAACGCTGGCGCTTGCACTGGAACGGTTGGCACGCATATAAAACAGACGCACAAAGAAACACTGAGGGGATGATCATGAACCAGCAACTGAGCAGCCTGCACGATTTGTCCATGCAGATGAGCGAGCCGGCGCGGCTCAATCCCCCTCCGTCGGTACTGCACGAACTGAACCTGGCCAACAAGCGCCTGGAGACGCTGCTGTCCGACCTGCGCAACGAGCACAATGCGGACGGCGACCTGCGCAATATCGCGCGCGAAGTGGTGCGCGCAGTGGAGCTGAATCCGGATATCGCGCTGGCTTGCGTGTTCCTGAACCAGATCGCGGGTACTTATGCGGTGCGCCATTGCATCGAGACCGCCGTGGTGGTGGTGCTGGTGGCGCGCGGCATGGGGCGTGCGGCAAACGAGGTGCTGTCGCTGACTGCCGCGGCGCTAACCATGAACGTGGGGATGATCCGGCACCAGGACCAGTTCCAGTGCAAGGTCGGCTGCCTGGACGACGATGAGATGGCCATCGTGCGCCGCCACCCTTCCGACAGCGCGGAACTGCTCAAATACGCGGGCGTGGACGATGACGACTGGATTTCGGCCGTGCTGCTGCACCACGAGAACGACGACGGCAGCGGCTACCCGGAAGGCAAATGCCATGACGAGATCACGCAGAATGCGCGCATCCTGGGCATGGCCGACCGTTACTGCGCCCAGGTGTCGGCGCGCAATTACCGCTGTTCGCTGACGCCGAACGAGGCGCTGGATAGGGTATTGGGCGATACGATCCGCAGTTGCGATCCGCGGCTGGCGGAACAGTTCCGCCGCCAGCTGGGGACCTATCCGCCGGGCTGCCTGGTCAGGCTGGCCAATGGCGAGACCGGGGTGGTCATGCATCGCGATAATGGCGACGGCGTGATCGAGGTGCGCTGCCTGCGCGATTCTTCCGGCAAGACGATTCCGGCGACCGTGCACCGCCGCACCAGCGAGCCGGAATGTTCGATCGCCGAGGTCCTCAGCGAGGACGATGCGGACCTGCGCTTCAGCATGAAGCAGGTCTGGGGCGCACAGGCGTCGCTCTAATTACCCAGCTGCTGTAGCTTACGCTCCACGAAGCCTTGCAGGTCGGGGTTCAGGCGCCCCGACTCGCGGGCGCGCGTGAACGCGGCCTTCGCTTCCGTCGCACGCTGCTCCGCCTGCAGCGAGATGCCCAGGCCCATCCACCATATCCCCTGCGCCGGCTGCAGCTGCACTGCGGCGGTGTAGTGCTCGATGGCTTCATTGTGTCTTTGCGCGCGCTGCAGCATGCCGGCCATCAGGGCGCGGTAGTCGGCGTTGTTCTGTGCATATGGCAGGCTGGTTTGCAGGGTGTCGATGGCCGGGCCGCCGTGTTCCAGCTGCAGACGCGCGAGCAGCATGGCCATGGAGGTTTGCCGCGGATCGAGCGCCAGGCCTTGCTGCAGGATACGCGCAGCGTCGGCATGACGGCCGTTTTCGACCAGCAGGCTGGCCAGGGTCTGGCGCGCGGCTTCGTGCCGCGGATCGATCTGCAGTGCGGCCTCCAGGTTGACGATTGCCTCGCCTACCCGCGCCTCCACCAGCCGCGCCTGCGCCCGCTGGAACAGCACGGCCGCCCGCTGCTGCGGGCTCGCCCCCGCATCGCCCGCCCCGCCCGTGCCGCCGGTTCCGGCTGCGCCAGCGGCAGCGGTGCTGCCGGCAGTATTCTTCGCGCCCTGCGCCGGGCGCACGCCCGCGCTTCCCTTTGCCACGTTCGCCCGCGCCGGGCGTTCCGCCACCGCGCGGCGCGTCACCGCGGCCATCTCGCGCTCGCGCGCTGCTTTCGGGCGCGGCACGCCGGTCTTGTCCGCTGCTGCGGCATCCGTTTCCGTGCGCCGCTCCACGACGCCGTTACGGCCTGCGGCCGTGCCACGGCCGCCGCCGGCGTCGGCAGCTGCCTGGCCTGCGGCGATGGCGGCGGGGTCCACCATTTGCTCGGGCGGCGTGATCTGCTGCGGCGGATCGGCGGCAGGGCTCTGCGCGGGGCCGGCTGGCCGCACCGCCGCCGGCGCAGCCAAAGCTGCTGGCGACGCAACCGAAGCTGCTGGCGGCGGCGCCGAGCGTGCAAACCACCACGCTGCCCCCGCCGCAACCGCAACAATCACAAGCGCCCCGGCCACCGCAGCACCAAACCGCGACTTGCCCGGCGCAAGCGGTGGCACCGCGCGGATCTCCGCGCCCAGCGAACCGCTGCGCTCCGAGGCGCCGCCGCGGGCATCCAGATCCTGCAACATCTTGTTAATCAGGCTCATAAACCAACCCTGAAGGAAAACGCCAGCACCACAACAACGCAGGCAGCCACCACTCCAGCCCCCGCCAGCGCCCACGCCAGCGGCAACGGTAAGCGTAACGGCAGCCAGCGCGGTCCGCCATTGCCCGTATCGCGCTGCGCCAGGCGCACATGCTGCGCGGCCACCTGCTGCTGTCCCTCGCCATAAGCCAGCAGCAAGGCCTTATGCGCCAGAATATTCACCAACCTCGGAATCCCTCCACTCGCCGCAAACAGCGCCCTCACCGCCCGCTTGCTGAACAACCGCGCCCCGCAAAACCCCGCCACCCGCAACCGGTGCGACAGATAAAACTCCAGATCGTCGCGCGACAATGCCCCCAGGTGGTAATGGAAGGTAATCCGCTGCGCCAGCTGGCGAATCGACTCCGCCTGCAAATGCTTGTTCAGTTCCGGCTGCCCGAACAGCACGATCTGCAGCAGCTTGCGCTTCTCGGTCTCCAGGTTGGTCAGCAGACGCAGGGCTTCCAGGCTTTCCTGCGGAATCGCCTGCGCCTCGTCCAGGCACAGCACCACGCGCTTGCCCTGCGCCGCCAGCTCCATCAGGCGGTAGGTCAGGGACTTCAGCAACTGGTGCTGATCCACATCGCGGGCCAGCGTGATCTCCAGCTCATCGGCAAGGGCCAGCATCAGGGTGCGCGGCTCCAGATACGGATTCGGGATATACGCCGTAACGAACTCCTCGCCCAGCGTCGCAATGAACTTGCGGCACAACAGCGTCTTGCCGGTGCCCACCTCGCCCGTGATCTTGATGAAGCCCTCGCCCGTGCGCGCCGCCACCAGCAGCGTATTCAGCGCCTCCTGCGAGCGCGGACTGCCGAAGAAAAAGCTGGTGTCCGGCGTGATGCCGAACGGTACTTCGTGCAGGCCGAAATGAGCTTCGTACATATCAATAAGTTCCAGTATTCCGCGCCGGATCGAGACGCTCGATGCGGCGGTTGGTCTCCAGCATGTCCTGGCTCCAGTCGCTGGCCGCATCCACGATGGTCGGCTTGATCAGCACCACCAGCTCACGCTTCTGCATTACATCGCCGGTGCTGCGGAACAGCGCACCGATTACGGGAATGCGCCCCGCGCCTGGGATCTGCGAACGGTCCGACGTCGTTGACTGGCGCATCAAGCCGCCAATCGCCACCACGCTGCCATTCGCACCGCGCACCATACTGTCCATCTCGGACGTCTCGGAAGCGGCCAGCGGCAGATTCAGGCTGCCCGCATTGCCCAGGTTGATGTTCTTGTTTACCGTGGATACCTGGCTTACCGACGGATGCACGTGCAGGATGATGTTGCCCTTGTCGTCGATCTGCGGCGTTACGTCCAGTACCACGCCGGAGAAGAACGGCTGCAAGGTCACGTTCGGCGACACCGTGCCGTTACCCGCCGAATTCGTCGTGGTCGTGGTGCTCACGCCGGTCACGAAAAATTCGTCCGTACCGATCTTGAGCACTGCCTTCTGATTGTTCAGCGTAGCGATGCGCGGACTGGAAAGCACGTGCACCGTACCCTGCGACTCCAGGAAGGAAATCAGGGCCGCGAAGTTCGAGTTCTGGAAAGCGATACCGAATACGGAGCCGAGCGCCGTTGACTGCGCACCGAGCGTGGAGCCCGGCGTGCCGATGATGCCGGCCGGTCCGGTACTTGCCATGGAACTGTTGGCGCCATTGATACGCGGCGTCAGCGTGGTGCCGGGCGCCACCAGGCCGCCGGAAATGCGCGACCCGAAAGCCGCCCAGTTAATGCCGCTCTGGGAATTCGAACTGAGTTCCACTTCCAGGATTTTCGCTTCCAGGATCACCTGGCGCGCCACAGACAACTGGGTCGCCTTCAGGTAGCGGTCCACGTTGCGCAAATCCTCCGGCATGCCGCGCACCACAATCACGCCCGACTGCGGGCTGATGACCACGGTACGGCCATCTTTGCCCACGCCGACAATCGCTTCCAGCGCCAGTTTCAGCTCGGCCCAGAAATCGGTCTCGGAGCGCGTGGTCACATTACTGGAATCGCGCAGCTGGTTCGAGTTCGGCGAATTCGGATCGCCCGGATTATTATTGTTCTGATTATTCTGGTTGCTCTGGCCCTGATCGTAGCCGCCGCCATTGTTGCTGCTACCCGTACCGCTGCTGCCCGCATTCGCCACCGAAGTGGACGAGACGCGCAGATTGGACGAGCCACGGCGCGCCGCCGTCAGGTAATTCACCTGGAACATCTTGCTCTGCATGGTCAGCGGCCTGATCGCGATGCGCATGCCGTCGATGCGGTAGTCGTAGCCATACATCTCGCGCACAGCGTCCAGCGCCTCCTGGATCGTCACGTCCTTCAGGTTGGCAGTGATGGTGCCGCTCACCTCCGGATGCACGATGATGTTGTAGCGGGTTTTCGCCACCAGCGATTGGAAAAACTGCTGCGCCGGCACTTCGTTGAAGGCTACGTCGAAACGCTCCTCCAGCACCGGCTTCGATTTCGGCAGATGCTCCGCCAGCTGGTTTGCTGACGGCAGCAAGGCACTCGCCACCGGGTCCGGCAGCACACCCGCCTTGTCGGTGGCGATCGCCTTTTTCATCTCGCTATTGATATCGTTATAGGTATCGCGACGATGCTCGGTGCTGCATGCACCCAGCGCCGCCAGCGCCATTGCCACTACCGTATATGTGCGCACTCGTCGCATGGTCGCTTCGCTCCTCATGGCTTCTCCGTCTGCGCGGTTGCCAGTTTCAATACTTGCTTGCGTGAACCGCGCTGCAGCACTACGCTGCCGTTGCGGATTTCGATTAACGTAGCGCCGTCCACTTTGCCGCCCAGCGCCACGGTATGCCCGCTGATGACTGCCAGCTGGCGTCCGCCAGGTTTGCGCGAGATCAGCACCGATTGCAACTGCGGTCCGGCCGGGACGACAGGCGCAGGCTGTTCTGGCTGCCCTTCGCCGGCAGGCAAGGCATAGGCATCCGGCGGCGGTCGGGTGGGGTCCGGCAATTGCGCCGCCGCCGGCAGGGCCAGCGCGGCAAGGAGGATTGCGGTCAGTCGCGGCGTCATAGCTTCATCCAGGTTTCGTCGAGGCTCAGCGTGTACACCGTGAGTGTCAGGCTGGACTCGGGATATTTGATCGCGTTGAGCTCAGCGCCGCCCCAGACCAGGCGCGGCGTGACCTTTTCCAGCGCTTCCATATAACTGAGCAGGTCCGCATAGCTACCTTGTACCACGATCTGCACGCCGTGGCGATACAGCAGCGGTTCAGCTGCCTCGGTGCTTAATGCATGAAAGCCGCTGTCACCCAGGCCTTCCACTGCCATGCTGCGCAACGAATTCACTTTCAGTCCAGGGTAAGCACGCAGGATCTGCTGCAGCAACGGCACGATGCGCTGCGGCTGCACCAGCCCCTGCTGCAGCGCCATCAGCGACTTGCCTGCCTTGTCCGCGTCAGCAGTTGCCTGGACCAGACGGCGGCGCAATACCGCGTCCGGATCGTTCTGGCTGGCTTTCAGTACCGCTTCCATTTCCTGGTCGTAGGCGCTGATCTGCTGCCGCTGGCTGGCGATGTTGGCTTTCAGCGTGGCGCGATGAGCGCTCAGCGGGGCGATATAGCTGTTCCAGGCCAGGGCCAGCACGGCCAGCGCGGCGCCGGCAAACAGCCATACGCGGCGCGCCAGCGGCAGGGCATCGATGCGCTCTTCCCATTGCAGAAGGCGTTCTTTCATGGTTTGCCTCCCGCTGGTGTCGTGGATAAGCCCTTCCCGGCTGCAGGCGCCGGATTCGCCCCCGCTGCCGGTTCGGCGCTGCCACTGCTCAGCCGGAACTCCAGGAAGCGCGGCTCCGGCATCCCTGGCGCAGGCGCCGCACCTCCTGCAGTTGCAGCGCCCGGCGCCGTTGTACTCAGGCCGGGTGCGGTGTCGGTCATGCCCGGCTTGTTGATTTCCAGCTGGCCGAAGGCTTTACCGCGCAGTACCGGCTCGTCTGCCAGGCGGGCCATATAGCGCGGCACCAGCGCGGCCTGCATCACGCGTCCTTGCAGGCTGATGTCGGCGCCATTGCCGTGTACGGTGACATCGGTCAGCCACAGGCCGCTCACGCTCTGACGCGCCAGTGCACGGAAATATTCGCCATAGCCTTGCAGGCCACCGGCCTCGCCACCGCCGACGATCTGCGCCACCTGCTGCATCGAGTGCAGCTTCGATTCCATACGCTCCAGTTGCGACTTCAGCGTCGGGTCGCTGGCACGCGGCGCAAATTCCACTTTCACTGCGTCCAGCCGCGCCTTGCGTGCGGCCAGGGTCGCCTCCACCTGCTTTGCCTCGTGTTGCAGCGGACGGTTCTGGATGTAGCCGAACGCCGACACCGCCGCCGCACCGAGCACCAGAATGCCCAGCAGCACCGCCATCTGCCGTGCGCGGAACGGCTGCTTGCGGCGCAGGAAGATAGGATTGAAAAGATTGATCTGCTGGCTCATGGTGCGGGCTCCTCGCGCAGCGCACCGCCGATCGCCAGGAAGCACAGCGCTTGCGCATCCGGGGATGACAGGTAAGGCACGGCGCTGATGTCCAGCACTTCTTCCAGTGTGAAGGCGGCCACCGGCATGTACAGGTTCGACCCCAGATAAGCCAGCAACGCATCGGCAGCGCCCGGCGCCAGCAGCAGCTTGCCGATGGTGACAAAGCTGAACTGGCGTTCGAAGTGGTCGAGCGAGCGCTGCAGCTCCAGCATCAGGCGATCCAGTGCCTGCATGCGCTGGTCGCTGTTTTCGTGCTGCACCTGCTGCAGCGTGACGTCCATGCGGCGCCCCAGATACAGTTCGCCACCGTAGGTGACGGTGAGCAGGCAGCCATTCTCGTCGATGGAGAGCATGGCCAGGCCACGGTCTTCCGGCTCCAGCAGCACGGAGATATTCCGTTGCGCCATTTCCGGAATGTCGATCACGCCAAGCGGGACCGAGCTTGCTGCGTACAGCTCCTGCTGTTCCTTTACCACGCTGTTGCGCGCGGCGACCACAATCATCATCGGATGACGCCCGTTGCCGCCCCTCTCTACCGGGATCGACATCACGTCGATGGTTGCATCATCGACGTGGAAGTCGAGCATATCCTTCATGCGCCAGCGCACCGCCGTCTTCAGTTCATCCTGCGGCACGTTCGGCGCCTCGACCGTCAGCAGCTGGTACTGCCTTGCAGGCAGCAATACGCTACAGCGGTAGGAGGATGCATCGGCGGCTTGCGCGAAGCGCGGCAGCATGTCTGCCAAAGGCGTGCCGCCCAATGCCTGAAAGTCGCAGCTGATGATGGCGGGACGGTCACCGGCCTGCCTTCTGACGGCCGCGGCAACAATGCCACCGGAGGCCGGTGCAAAGGCCAGCCGCGCATCAAGATTCTTTTTTGCTTTAGAGAAAAATCTCATCAGGCAATGTCTTAATTGATTGATCAATATTGTATGTCACCAAACTCTGAACCTGTCAGTACAATTCACGGACATAGGTCACAGGGCTGTTGCGATATACCCCAAATGTTGCGCGGCCGATGGTTGTCGGCAGCCAGACTGTCCAGTTCAACGGATCTGTATTCGCTGGATCGGAGAAGCGGAAATCGGCCGTTCCCGCGTTGCCTGCCCCGGTTCTGCTCAGTAAAAACCTGCCCTGTCCCTGGCTCAGTGCGATTACTGCAGGGTTCATCGCGCCCAGCACGTTCTTGCAGACGGTACCACTGGCTGCCAGGTTCTTTTTACAGTTGCTGAACACCAGCCTGGAGGTATCGATGACGTTCGAGCCATCCTGGCTGGACAGCACCCACTGTGTGCCGCTCCAGTATTGCGCCTTGAAATTTACGGGCAGGTATTGCAGCTCGGAGCCGAAGACATTCGGCAGGAAAACACGGCCGTTCACCACCACCACGCTCCCCTCGACCAGGTCGCGTGCTGGACTCACCCCATACAGCGAGCTGACGCCATCGGTGTCGGTGGCGCGCACGTAGATCAGCGTCGGCTGGGTCTGGCCGGAAGCAGCGGCACTGGCAGCGGCAGCATTGTAAGGATTCGGCAGATAGTAATTGATGGTTGCCGACATCGCATCGCGGTAAGCCTTCGGCGGGCGATTCGGATCGGCGGCGAGAACAGGCAAGGTCGTGCCCGAACGCAGAGAGCCTGCCGGCGCCACGGTGCCGGCCACAACCGCCGGGCAGATACCGCCAGCCGGTGGCGACAGCGTCTGGTTGCCGGCGCCGCACAGATAGATATCGCGGCTGAAGCGGCCGCGATAGTTTTGCAGCAGATTATTGTTCACATCATACGCGGTCACGACCACGTTGAACGGCCGCTGGGAATACACCATGCCGGCGGTTTCGTCGCTGCAATTCAAGGCATCGGTGCAAGGCATGATCGGGCCGAGTGCGTCGGAGTGATCCAGCACCGTATTGAAATGATCCGGCGTGAAGCGCCCGATATTGGTGGACGAGCCGCCGACGCTGCCGGTACCCAGATAGTCGTTGCCTTTCATGGACGCGGTGGCCTTGATGATACCGACTTCGCCGAACGAGAAGGTGCCGGAAGAGCGGCCCAGCGAGAAGGCGCCGAGCGATCCGGTCAGCTCCAGCGCCTGATCGGGATCGGCAGGATCTTTCGCCATTTCCGGGAAGGTCACCCCGGCGCTCTCCTCGCCGGCAATCAGGCTGAAATCGACGGTCCGCGCCGGGCTCTCCCTGCCGAAGTTCTGGGCGAAGTATTTGGCGCCGTTCTTGTCCCTGGTCCGCACCCCGACCTGGATGGTGAACGGTTCGCCGGCCGCGACAAACTTGGGACCTGACGGAACGGTGGCAGCCGGGTTATCGGTGCGCACGCCCGCTACCGTCTTGAACACTTCCATGTCCACGGTCAGCGGCTTCATCACCACCGAACCGCTGCCGCCCAGCTTTTGCGCATTGTCCTGCATGTATAGCCGAACGCGGCCCACATCGTAATAGTTGAAGGTGATGGCCGTGCGCGCTGTCGGTTCGTTGGCCTTCACCGTGTACGTCTTGTAGCCCGACCAGGAAGCTGGCGTGGCGCCGTTGTCGGCGCACTTCGGCAGCTGCGTGGCGGAGTCGGGAAAATACGCCAGCTCCGCGGAACCGGTGGCCGGGTTCACGCAGGACATGCCGAAGCGCACGCTGATGGTGGTATCGACGCTGGTACTGGCCCGGGTCGGCACGCCGCTGCTGTTCAGCAGTGTGATATAAAAAGGACCAATCACATCGCCGGCAATCGCATTGTTCCAGTTGATGAAGCCGCATTGCGAAGCTGTACCGAACGCTACGTTGTTGCTGCAGACAGCATTGGTGAACACGTAGGGCGGCACCGTAACGTTCGAGGTGTCGGTTGCCGTGTTGTTGTTCATCTGGTTGTCGAACTGCGAACCGCTGACCGTGACCGTGTTCGAAATCGAAGCGGCCATCACCTTCACCATCACCGTGATCTCCAGCGGCGGCGCGGTGGCGCCCACGTCCAGCGGCTGCGTGTAATTGCAGGTGACGCGCTGCCCGGAAACCGAACAGCTCCAGCCGTCGCCGCCGCCATACACATAGCCCAGGTTGGCCGGCAGATCATCGACCACCTGCACTGTTCCCGGATCGGCCGCCGGGCCATAGTTCTTCACGCTGGCGGTGTAGATTGCAGTCTGGCCAAGCGCCAGGGTCTGGTCGCGGCTGAGCGTGATGCCAAGGTCGGTTACCGGCGTGTTGGGCACGGAAATGACCTCTACGCTGAGGAGCACAAGGTCCTGGTCCGAACGGTATACGGTTGTCGCGCTGGTCTGTCCGGCCTTGATGATCGGACTGCTGACGGTGTATGAATCGAAGTCGATGCCATACGAGACTTCGTCAATGCCGTCGATCGTGCTCTTGGAATTGAACTGGTTGCCGGCCGGGTTGGTGGCGTTCGACATCGAGGTGCCGTTGAACGTCAGGAACTCGCCCTGCGAGGTCGTGCTGCCCAGCGTATCGTCGCCTTCCCAGGTGATATGCGCTACGCGCCCCGTCTGCCCCGACGTCAGCGGCGGTATCTCGAAGTTGGACAGCGTCAGCGAGATGCTGCTGTTCTGAATATACTTAAAGCCTTCGTAGATATTCAGCACGCGGAAAGTTTCCGTCGGCAGCGAATAGACCACCAACATGGCCCAGCCGCCCACCACCCCCTGCACATTGCACCACTTCGAAGAATTGGTAATGCTCAAATCCTTGAACGTATAGCTTGCATTACGTTTGGCTGTGACCTGGGCTGTAATGTCGTATGCGCCGCTGAAGAAGTCATAGCCCACGGTCGCACTGGTGTACTGGCGGTTAGCAGGTGCTGTAATCGGTGTCCCGTCGAAAGTCACCTGGTAATCAGTCGTGGTACCGGAGGCAGCCCAGTACAGTTGCGCACTGAGAATCTTCGCACTGGCGGGAATGCCCCTGAGCGTTGCGGTCGTCGTTTCGCTCGCGGAATAGATGCTGCACGGGTCCGTATTATTGGATGCCTTGCGCAATGTTTTTTCCGCACCTACGAAGTTCACGTTGCCGGCAAAGCTCTTGAACAGCGCAATGTCGGTATCCGCGTGCGCCAGCCGCGCCACGAACAGGCAGGCCAGAAGGATCAGCAGGCGGCGCAATATGGCTGGCATGTTCAGCTTCCGAAGTCCACCTGGATCACGCGCTGCACGTAGTCCGGATTGTTACTCGGGTTCGGACAGACGTTGCCGGCAGCCGGCCGGTTACAGGCCACCGATTGCAGGCGATAGCGCACCACGGGACTATTCACGGTGGGTGTGCAGGTAACGGTTACACTGAAGCCGGTCAGCGTCGTCCCAGCGGGCAAGGCGAAGCTGTTGGTCGTTACCACGCCAGTCGCATTGCCGCACAGGTTCTTTGTGCGCAGCTGGCGGTACAGTCCCCATTCGACGCCTGCGCGGGCCGCCAGGTACGCACGGGTGCCCATTATGTCCAAGGCCGCGCCGCTCTGCTGAGTACTGGTAACGGTCACGATGCCGACAGCCAGGCCTGCCAGCACCACCAGCAGGAAGATTGCGGTCACCAGGCTGACGCCGCGCTGCTTGTACAGGGCGCCGGTCATATCGGATTGTCCACGTGGATCTGATGGAACAGCGTGACTGCCGCATCTGCGCCGCCCGCGCGCTGCAGGCTGATGCTCACACGCAGCAGACCGGTTCGCGTGTTGGCCACACTGCTGTCGTAGGTGAACGCACAGGCGCTGACATCATTTGCCAGCAGCGCGCCGGTGACGCCCGTGCCTGCTGGAGGGCTGACCAGCGCCGCCGTCGGCGCGTAGCCGGCGTAGCGCGTGATCGTGCGCGTTGCCAGGTTGCAGACATAGCTTACCGGTGTGGTCACGACGTGGAAGCGTTTGCCGGGGGACGTAAGAATCGGCTGTCCGGTGGGTGTTGCGAACGGGTTGCTGGCCAGCGTGACCGTATTGCCGCTGATGCCGGTGACCAGTGCGATATTGCCGCCCGTGTAGGCGTCTGCCCTGTCGATCCCGGGACCCAGGTTATACACGACGATCGAATCGGCGCCGGCATCGATGGCGGGCGACGGCATCTGGCCCAATATGGTGAAGCTCGTTTTCGTGCTGTCGTAGAAGTTCAGGAAGCCGGCGCCTGCTTCGTCTTCGTCGGACAGATAGCGTCCGCCGGACTTGGTCGGGAAGAATTCCACCGTGCGGCCATCGGCGGAGACCCGCACGCTGTTCGGCAGCGCGCGCCGCACTTCCCGCGCCATGCGGCGCAGGGCGATGTCGGCGGTGTCCGTGAGATCGGCGCGGTTGTTGCTGTCCACATAGGCCTGCACCGGCACTTTCAGGAAGACCGCGATTGCGCCGACCAGGATGCCGGTGATGACGATGACCACGATGGCCTCAATCAGCGTGAATCCGGATTGCCGTCTCATTGCGCCACCTGTGGGGCGTAGCGGGTGCGGTAGGCATCCAGTTCGATGAAGTCGCTCACGCCTGTGCCGTAAGTAACGCGCACAGTGGCGCGCAATACTTCCAGTCCATCCGCCGTGTCGGCAGAGGCGATGCCATTCAGGGCTTCGGCGCGCAGTGTCAGAGTTGCCGCATAGCCATTCACACCCAGCGATGTGCCTGCGGCATCGGTCAGCACATTGTTCGAATTAAATGCAGGCTGGGCAGCATTCAGCTGGCTGACATAGTCGTTGACGTTGTCGTAAGGCCGCCCTGGTGTTCCCGCCTCGGGGCCTACCACTTCGCGCACACTGCAGTCTGTGGGCTTTAATGGTTCCAGAACGACGGTATCGCTTGGATCACAGAATGTGTAAGCCGCCTGCTGCACTTCTTCCAGCAGACCTTCAGCGATAAGCAATGCCTGCTTGCGGCGTACCGGATCCGCGCTGGCATTGGCAGTCACACTGAAAGTTGCCAGCACGGCAGCGGCAGCAACGCCGACGATGACAATGAACAGGATCAGCTCGACGATCGTCAGACCCGATTGCCGGCCAGGTCGGTCAATAGACATAACCGGTCTCCGGCTCGACTTTGATTTGTGCCTGCGCAGTGCCGGCAGTCAGCGTAATCACTAGCGTCGTCGCCTGCGCTACACCATTCGCCAGCAATGGACGTCCCTGGGCATCGAAGGTAAACCAGGCGTTAGGTGTGTATGACGCTGCCGGAGCAAGAGCCGCCGCGACAGCCGCGGGCCAGCCTTCGCATGCCCAACTGGTACTATTTGCGCATGCTGCGAGCGTAGCCGATGCGCCGCTATTATTGCCTCCAGGTGCGAACACGCGGTCGCCAGCGGCGCAGGCAGCGGCAAAACAGAGCGCAACACGACTGCCATCCAGCCTCACAAAGACGGGACGGTTTTGGGCGATGGCGGCTTGCTGACCGAAGCGGATCAATGCTCTGGCTTGGTTGGCATAGCGCGTAGCGTCATATTCGTTGACCGAGAAAAAACGGCCAACGCCTATGGCGCCCAGTATCCCAACTACGACGAGGACAACGATCAGTTCGGTCAGCGTAAAGCCACGATGTGGGACGGTGCTGACCTTGGGCATCGTGTGGGCGGCCGCGCCTGCGCTGCGGCCCTCCCGCGCAGATTAGCAGCCAGCGCCGACGTTACCAGTCGTGACGGCGACATCAGGAGGATTGGCGCCCTGGCCTTCGGTAATACGGACGAAGCAGTTTGCAGCGTTGGTCGTATTTACAATGCCCGCCGGAACAAATGCCACCTGGTTGGCAGCGGTTGCAGGCGCGGTGCCATTTGCAGGCGCTGCGGTACCTGGGACAATCCGCACATAATCGGTTGCATTCAACCCTGCCATCGTGGCAATCGCGCTGCCATCGGTACCGGTAACCGTTGGATACCCGTTCGCCGTCACTGCGACTTGCGCTCCTTCCAGAACCACAGGATTCGAACGGTCGATCAGCCAACGGCTGTGAACCAGTGCCGACGCCGATGTCAAGGAGCCGCGTGCAGCATTCATGCTCGCAATGCGTGCGTCCCGGCCAGCATCAAGGAATCGCGGCAGCGCAGTGGCGGCGAGGATGCCGAGGATGACGATTACGACGATCAGTTCGATGAGGGTGAAACCTGCCTGCTGTGCTCGTGCCATGCGTTGTGCTTTTTTCATCTGAATACTCCAATTGGTGAATCAATTAGTTCGCAATCGGCGTAGCGGCCGGATGATAGATCTGGTTCAAGACTACACCCTGGTTTGAGTGGGGTGTCTTTGCAGACCTGGCGGATTGCTCGGGCAGGCTGCGAAATTCTAACTTGAAATAGAGCATCTTTTGTTGCGCACGCGAAGAATTATCGCTTGCGCGCAACACATAAACCAACTCTCGTGTTTGCTTGTCAAACATCCAGTCACCGGCCAGAACCTCAGCAGCAGCAAGGGATACGACTTCGCCGGCGTAATTCGGTGGCTTAACCGAAAGTAGCGACATCGGATTACTTCCGACCAACTGTGCATCCGACGGCAATCTTATTCGTTCGAGAGCGAGGGCAGCGCGCAATTGAGCAAGCACTTGTTCGACAGCTGCCTCTTCCGCCTTCACAGCGTAAAACGAAACGCGATTAAAGAAAATAACCAGCAGTATGAAAAGCGACACTGCGGCAACACTTGCTTGAAGCAACCTGTAGCGCCGCGGCTGCGTCATCGCTTCAGTGCCGCCCTGCCCAGGTCCCACACCGGCAGGAAAATGCCCAGCGCCAGGATCAGCACCATGATGCCGAGGAAGATGATCAGGATCGGCTCGATCTGCGACGCCAGCGTCTTCAGCTCGTAATCGACTTCGCGCTCGTACATTGCCGCGATCTCGTCCATGAGGTCGTCCAGCGAACCGGTTTCCTCGCCGACGGCAATCATTTGCAGCACCACCGGCGTGAACACATTGGCGGCGGCAGCTGTGCGCAGGATGCTTTCGCCGCGCTCCACACCGTCGCGCATCTGCTCCACGCGCGCCGACAGGTAAGCGTTATCGACCGTCTGCGCCACCACCGTCAGCGCCTGCACGATCGGCACGCCGCTGCGCGTGGAGAGCGAGAAGCTGCGCGCAAAGCGCGCCATCGTGCCCTTGTGGATGATCTTGCCCGCGATGGGAATGCGCAGCTTGATCTTGTCCCAGCTGAAACGGCCTTGCGGCGTCGCCAGCCAGCTGCGCCAGCCGAGCAGCGCCGCCACCGCGATCCCCGCCAGCACCGGCCAGTACTGCACCGAGAGGCGCGACGTGCCAAGCAGGATGCGCGTCATCAGCGGCAGCTCGGCGCCGAGATTCTTGAACACGCTCTCGAACTGCGGAATCACGAAAATGTTCACCACCACCATGGCGGCAATCATCGCCATCACCACGAAGCTCGGATAGCGCAGCGCCGTCTTCACGCGCTCGCGCATGTCGCGGTCGAACTCCAGGTGTTCGAACAGGCGCAGGAAGACTTCGTCCAGGCGCCCCGTCATTTCCCCTACCCGGATCATCGACAGATAGAAATTGGTGAACACGCCCGGATGCTGGCGCATCGCGGCGGACAATTCACGCCCCGAATCCAGCGACTCGCGCAAGTCCTTGATGACGCGGCCGAAAGCCTTGCTGATTGCCGATTCCTGCAGCCCTGCCAGGCCGCGCATGATGGGCACGCCGGACTTCAGCAGCGTATACATCTGGCGGCTGAACAGCTGCACGTCCATCGGGTTGACCTTCTTCTCGGTCAGCCGCTCCCACAGCGAATCTTCATTGTTTGCCTTGCCCCGGGTGGTGACGCTGATTTCGATGGGCGTCACGCCGGTGCTGAACAGCTGGTCGGCAATTGCGCCGCTGTCGGTTCCTTCCAGCACGCCGTGCATCAATTCGCCGCGTGCGTTGCGTCCCTTGTAGGCAAAGAAAGGCAAATCAATCCTCCAGCTGGTTACTGATGCGCATGGCTTCCGCTACCGTGGTGCGTCCCTCCACCACCAGCTGCACGGCGTGGCGGCGCAGGGTTTCGCCTTCCATCTGCTGGCCTGCCGCACGCAGGAAGACCGACGGGTCGGCGTGGTTGGCGGCATCGGCCACCGTCTGCGTCATCTCCAGCAGTTCGTACACGCCGGTACGGCCGCGATAGCCCATGCCGTTGCAGTGCGAGCAGCCTTTGCCCGCGTGGTAGTGCTGCGCATCCACCTTGTCGCCGAGTTCCAGGCGCAGCCACTCGTGTTCGGAAGTGGTTGGCGTGTACGGTGCGGTGCAGGTTTCGCAGATCACGCGCACCAGCCGCTGCGCCAGCACGGCCTGCAGCGAACTGGCGACCATGTAGCGCGGCACGCCCATGTCCATCAGGCGCAGCGGCGTACTGGAGGCATCGTTGGTGTGCAGCGTGGACAGCACCAGGTGGCCCGTCATCGCGGCACGCAGGCCAATCTGCGCCGTTTCCTGGTCGCGCATCTCGCCGACCAGCACGATGTCCGGGTCCTGGCGCAGCGCGGAGCGCAGCACGCGGGCGAAGTCCAGTTCGATCTTTTCGTTCACCTGCACCTGGTTCACGCCCGGCAGTCGGTACTCGACCGGGTCTTCCACGGTAATCAGCTTCTTCTCGTCCGAATTCAGTTCGGACAGCGCGCAATACAGCGTCGTGGTTTTACCGGAACCCGTAGGCCCCGTTACCAGCACCAGTCCATTCGGTCGCAGCACGATGGCGCGGAAGCGTTCCAGCATATTGCGCGGCATGCCGATCGCATCCAGCCGCAGCGTGGCGCCGCCCTGGTTCAGCAGACGCATCACGATGGATTCGCCATACTGCGTGGGCATGGTGGAGATACGCACATCCAGCTTGGAATTCCGTACGCGCACACCGAAGCGGCCATCCTGCGGCAGGCGCTTTTCCGAAATATCCAGGTCGGACATCAGCTTCAACCGCAGCGCCAGGGCCGGCGCGATCTTGATATCGGCTTCCGTCTGGCGATGCAGCACGCCGTCGATACGAAAGCGAATCTGCAGGCGGTTTTCCTGCGGCTCGATGTGAATGTCGGAGGCGCGCACCTGCGCCGCATCGTCGAACACCGATTGCAGCAGCTTGACCACCGGCGCTTCTTCCAGACCCGGACTGGCGGCCAGCGTGCCGAAATCGACAGCCGTATCGCCCAGCTCCTGTTCCAGCTCGCGCGCCAGGTCGGTAATGTCCTCGGTGCGGCGATACGTGCGGTCGATGGCGCCCAGCACCTCGGACTCGTTGACCACCGCCAGTTCGATATCCTGCTTCAGCAGCTTGGCGATTTCGTCGTAGGCAAACAGGTCGGTCGGATCGGACACGCCAACCAGTATCGCCCCGTTGCGTTCCTCCAGCACCAGCGCGCGGAAACGGCGCGCCTGCGTTTCCGGCAGCTTGCGCACCAGGTCCGGATTCACGTGGTAGAACTTGAGGTTGATATAGGGGATGTTGAGCTGGCGGGCCAGCGCGCCGGAAATCTGCTCCTCGGTCACGTAGCCGTGCTCGACAAACACGCGGCCCAGCTTGCGGCCGCTGCGCCGCTGCTCGGCAAGAGCCAGGCCCAGCTGTTCTTCGGAAAGCAGCTTCTGCTGCACCAGAATCTCACCCAGCCTGACTTTCTCTGGCCTCATACGGATTTGTCCCTATCGATAATCCCGCGGCCATTGTAATTCGAACGCTGTGGGATCTGCCACAAAAACCGGGCGACGCCTTCTTTTGAACTGTGTTCAAATTGCAAAGCCTGTTCCCATGACCGTACTGAGGAGCCGTCTTTCATGTATCAGTCGCACTTCGGCCTGAGCGAGGCGCCTTTCAGCATTACACCCAATCCGGCCTTCTTTTATAGCGGGAACACGCGCGGCGAAATGCTGGCTGCACTGCTGTACGCCGTGTGCCAGGGAGAAGGCATCATTAAAGTTACCGGCGAAGTCGGCAGCGGCAAGACCATGCTGTGCCGCATGCTGGAGCAGCAGTTACCTGAACATATCGACGTACTCTACCTCGTTAATCCCAGCCTCGGTCCGCGCGAGATCCTGCACGCGATTGCGGCCGAACTCGGCCTGGAGCCTGACGGCCGGCGCGCCGACCAGGTACAGCGCATGCTCAATACCGAGCTGATCGCACGCCACAGCCAGGGACGGCAGGTGGTACTCCTGGTCGAAGAGGCGCAGGCCATGCCGCTCGAAACGCTGGAAGAAGTCCGCCTGCTGACCAATCTCGAAACGGCGCGCCACAAGCTGCTGCAGATCGTGCTGTTCGGCCAGCCGGAACTGGACGACAGCCTGGCCCTGCCCCGCATGCGCCAACTGCGCGAACGCATCACGCACAGCTTCGAAGTGCCGCCGATGCCCCGCGATCTGATCCCCGAATTCCTTGGTTTCCGTCTGCAAGCCGCAGGCTACGATGGCCCCGAAATCTTCAGCCGGCATGCAGTCCGCCTGATTGCCGACGGCTCGGAAGGCATCGTCCGCCGCATCAACGTTCTCGCCGACAAGGCCATGCTGGCTGCCTTCGTGGACGATGCGCGCTGCGTCGGCGCCACCCATGTGAGACAGGCAATTCACGAAGCGAGCTATTCGTGCGCAGGTCTTTGGCGCAATCGCAGTATGATCGTTTTGGAAAGAATTTGGGGAACGTATTTCAGCAATACAACTTTTTGGCGGCGATAAAACGATGAGAAAACTCGCGGCTTCCTTGCTGTGCGCATTGCTCGGCGCCTGTGCTGCGCCCAGGCTGCCACAGTCCACTTCGCATTTGAGCGAGGCGCCTCCGGCCGGCGGCGCCATCCCTGAGCCTGTGCAGCAGGACGCGGCCTTGCCGCCGCCCCGGCCCACAGTGCGGCAGGAAACCTATAGCGTCACCGTGCACCGCGTTCCGGTGCAGTCGGTGCTGTTTGCGCTGGCGCGCGATGCGGGGCTGAATGTCGATATCCATCCGTCGATCGAGGGCAGCGTCACGCTGAATGCGCTCGATCAGACCCTGCCGCAACTGCTGTCGCGCATCGCCAGGCAGGTCGATATGCGCTACGAGATCGACGGCAGGAACCTGATCGTGCTGCCCGACCAGCCGTACTGGCGCAATTACCGCGTCGATTACGTGAACATTGCGCGCAGCACCAATAGCAGCGTCAATATCGCCACGCAGATTTCAACCACGGGCGGCTCGAATGCCGCGCAGTATGGCAGCGGCACACTGCCCAATGCAAGCACCACGCTGTCCGGCCTGTCTGGTGCAGGCGCCAACAACAACTCCACCACCTCGGTGGCCAACCGCTCGGACAATAACTTCTGGTATAGCCTGGAGAAGAACATCCGGGACATGCTGCGGCCCACCAACCTGAATGATGCGCTGACCGATCCGCTGGCGCAGATGCGCGACCAGGCGGCGGCGCTGCAGCAGCAGGCCATCATGGCGGCAAGCGGCGCCCAGGGCCAGCCAGGTCTGATCGGCGGCAACGCGGGAATGCAGGGAGGGTATCCGGGCGCAGGTCCGAACTACGGCAGCGGACAGGCGGCAGATCCGAACTACCCGGCTGGCGCGGCGAGCGGCTATGGGGGCCAGGGCGGCTATCCCGGCAATCAGGCCAGCGCCGCGCAGAACCAGGCGGGACGCGCCAATGCCCGCGGCTCGCAGTCCGTGATCGCCAATCCCGAAGGCGGCGTGATTGCAGTGCGCGCCACCAGCCGCCAGCACGAAAAGATCCAGGAGTTCATGGACATCGTGATGGCCACCGCCAAGCGCCAGGTGCTGATCGAGGCCACCATCATCGAGGTCAAGCTGAGCGACCAGTACCAGCAGGGAATCAACTGGTCACGCATCAACGGCAACTCGACCATCAAGCAGGGGCAGATCGGCACCACCACCCTGCCCTCCGGCGTTGCGCCCGGTTCCTCGCCCGGGGTGTTCGTGTTCGACTACCTGAATCCGACCACGCGCTTCGGCAGCATCAGCGCCACGGTGCAGCTGCTGGAATCGTTCGGCAAGGTGAAGGTGCTGTCCAGTCCCAAGATCAGCGTGCTGAATAATCAGACCGCCCTGCTCAAGGTGGTGGACAACAATGTGTTCTTCACGCTGAAGGTCACACCGGCCGTGCTGACCGCCACGGGCACGATCGCCACGCCGGCCACCTATGAGTCGCGGCTTGAAACCGTGCCGGTGGGCTTTGTAATGAGCGTGACGCCGCAGATTTCCGATGAAGACGAGGTCACGCTGAATGTGCGGCCGACGATCACGCGCGTGGTCGGCTTCGTGCAGGACCCGAATCCCGAGTTGAGCAAGCAGAATGTGCGCAGCAGCGTGCCGGTGATCCAGGCGCGCGAGATGGAATCCGTGATGCGGGTGGCGAGCGGACAGATCGCCGTCATGGGTGGACTGATGCAGGATTCGGTCGATTATGCAAAGGATGGCCTGCCCCTGATCAGCCAGTTGCCGGTGATCGGCAATGTGTTCTCTTACCGCAACGAGACGGCGACCAAGACGGAGCTGGTGATCTTCATGCGCCCCGTGGTGGTGAAGGATGCGACCCTGTCGGGCGACTACAAGGAATACCGGCACCTGCTGCCGGGGCAGTCCAGGACGGGTGACCTATGAGCTTGCTCATGCAGGCCTTGCGCAAGGCGGAGCGTGCCAAGCGTGGCAGCGGCATGACCGAGCCGCATCCGCATGAGGATGGGGAGTTGCAGCTGGAACCGCTGGAGACGGATGTGCAGAAGGCTGTGGCCGCGGGTAGTGGTGAAGGCTCAGTTGGCGGCGCTTCGTTTACGCTGGAGCCGCTGGAACCTGCCGAGCCGCCGCGGCCTGCGCCACCTTCGGCTACGGGTTCTCTTGCGGACGAGGATATTCCCGTAATCCCGGCCACGGAGGCTGTGCACGACCCGGTGCCGCCGCAAGCGCGGCCGGGCGCACGCCGCAACGCAGTGGCCGAGGCGCGCGCAGCAGCGGAGGCACGACGCGCGGCCGACATGCCGCACGGCCCGGGCGCGCCCGGTGGCCTGAGCGCTGAGCCGCCGCCACACGCGGCGCCGCACAGCATCGCCGGCGAGTTCAATGCGCAGGGCGCATCCGCCACACCTGCGGGTACGGCCGCAATCCCGCCTGACGATGCCGCGGCAGTCGCTGCCGCCGGACCGGCTGGCGTGACCGGCGCGGCCGCGGCGCCCTTTGTTGCCGCCAACCCGGATGAGGCTTACTTCGCCACCCGGCCTGCGCCGCCCGCCGCCGCAGCAGCGGGCGTCCGGGCTGGCGCCGGCGGCGCATCGGCTGGCGCGGCATCCGGTGCCCGACAAACGCGCGCAACGCCGCCCGGCGTGCGCCCCCCGGGCAGTGCATCCGACCACCTGGGCCGTCCGCAGCCGGGCAATGGCCACGCGTCCGCTGACGGCTCGGCGCCATACAGCCGCACCGCTGCCGCCTCACGCGCCAGCGCCGCCGCCTCGCGCCAGCGGCTGTTGACGCTTGGCGGCTTGCTTGGGCTGGTGGTGCTCGGCTTCGCCTATTTATACTGGAAAGGCATCAGCAGCCCCGGTGCAGGCGCGGCCTTGCCGCCTGTGCCCATGCCCGGCAACGGCACGCTCGCCACCGCGCCAGCCGCCGCGCAAGGCAGCGCGATCCCGGGCGCGGACGCCGCCCAGCCAACCGCCGCCCTGCCGCCATCATCCACCATTCCTGCCCCTCCGGCAGGCGACACTACCGGTATCACTGCCCCCGCTGCAAGCAGCACCGGCACCGGCGCGGCGGGTGCTACGGCCGCCGTCGGCGCACAAGGCGCGAACGCAGCCGGGATGACGGCTGGAGGTGCAGCAGGCACAGTCGCCGGCTCGCCGGCATCCGGTATGGCGCCGGCAGCGGCAAGCGGCGCGGCCGCACCTGCCGGCAACGTGCCGTTCAGCCAGCCAGCGGCGGGGGCGGAGCGGCCTGCCGTGATCGCGGGCGCTGCGAGTCCCGGCCATGGCGCTGCGCCTGCGCCGCGGCCACCGGCGCGCGTCGTCATCCCCACGCCTGAGGCGCTGGCCTCGATCGAAGACCCGGCCATCCGCGCCGAAGCCATGCGCGACGCTGCCGAACGCTCAGCGCGCGCTGCCCGCGATGCGGATATACCGAAGCCCGGCGGCGTGCAATACGGTCCGGAAGCCCCGGTGCTGGCCAGCACCGCCAGCGCCGCCGGCGCCATTAGCCATACCCCGCCGCGCGCAGCCGCGTCAGCGGCGCCCACTCGCAAGGAAGCGCCCGCCGGGCACCCGGCGCTCAGCATCAGCGGCGGCACGCCATCCCCACCCGGCGCCAGCGACGTGCATATCGTCCGCAACAACGTCTCCCCCCAGGTCAGCCCCACGCTGCAAAACGCCTGGTCCGCCTACCAGGCCGGCGACCTGGCTGCCGCACGCCAGCAATACGACATGGCCCTGCTGCAGGAACCCAACAACCGCGACGCCCTCCTCGGCAGCGCCGCCGTCGCCATAAAAGAGCGCAACGGGCAGCAAGCCGCCAGCAACTACGTGCGCCTGCTGGAGCTGAACCCGAACGACCCCGAAGCCCTGTCGGCCCTGGTCGCCCTGCGCCCCGGCGACCTCGCCCAGGCCGAAACGAAACTGAAGGGCATCCTGCGGACCACGCCCGAATCCGGCCCGGTCCTGTTCACGCTGGGGAACCTGTATGCGAAACAGGGCCGCTGGTCCGAAGCGCAGCAAGCCTACTTCCGCGCCTTCAGCGCCACCCCGACCAATCCGGACTACGCCTTCAATCTGGCCATCGGGCTGGACCGCCTTAACCAGGGCCGTCTGGCCCAGGACTACTACCAGAAGGCGCTGAACCTCGCCCAGTCCGCCCCGGCCGGCTTCGATCCGAACGCAGTGCGCAGGCGCCTCGCCGAGCTGGGCGCCGCTACGCCCTGACGCCCGCCCAGATGCCGGAACCGACCAAAATCCCGCTCGGAAAACTGCTGATCCAGAAAGGTGTGATCAGCGAGGACCAGCTCCGCATTGCGCTGCTGGAGCAGAAGCGCAGCAATGAGCCGCTGGGCAAGCTGCTCATCACGCTGGGCTTCGTCACCGAGGCTACGGCGCGCGAGGCGCTGAGCGAAAACCTGAACACGCAGTCGGCCGACCTGAAATCCCTGGTGGTGGACGCGATCGCCCTGCAGCTGATCCCCAAGGACGTGGCCAAGCGCTACCGCGTCTTCCCCATCGTGTATGAGCGCGGCGCGGACCGCCTGGTCCTGGCCATGTCCGACACCAGCAACATCGTGGCGCTGGACCAGATCAGCGCCATGCTGGTCAAGGGCATCACCATCGTGCCGCTGCTGGTCAACGATTCGGACATCGCCCACGCCATCGACCATTATTACGGCTTCGAGCTGTCCATCGACGGCATCCTGCACGAAATCGAAACCGGCGAAGTGAACTACCAGAGCTTCGATGCCGCATCCGACGAGTACAGCCACCCGATGGTGCGCCTGATCGACGCCCTGCTGGCGGACGCCGTGCAGAACGGCGCCTCGGACATCCACTTCGAGCCCGAACACAGCTTCCTGCGCATCCGCTACCGTATCGACGGCATCCTGCGCCAGATCCGCAGCCTGCACAAATCCTACTGGCCGGCGATGGCCGTGCGCCTGAAGGTGATCAGCAATATGAACATCGCCGAAACGCGCGCCCCGCAGGACGGCCGCATCGCCATCAAGTTTTCCGGCCGCCAGATCGACTTCCGCGCCAGCGCCCAGCCCACGACCCACGGCGAGAACTTCGTGCTGCGCGTGCTGGACCGCCTGAAAGGCATCGTGCCGCTGGAGCAGCTTGGCCTGGCCGAGCATGACCTGGACGTGCTGAAGCTGATGATCGCCCGCCCCGATGGCCTGATCCTCGTCACCGGTCCGACCGGCAGCGGCAAGACTACCACGCTGTACTCGATCCTGAGCCACATCAACACCGAGAGCGTCAACATCATGACGCTGGAAGATCCGGTCGAATATCCGATGAACATGATCCGGCAAACCTCGGTCAACGAATCCGCCAAGCTGGGATTTGCGGACGGCATCCGCTCCATGATGCGCCAGGACCCGGACGTGATCCTCGTCGGCGAGATCCGCGACAAGGAAACCGCCGACATGGCGCTGGCCGCCGCCATGACGGGCCACCAGGTGTATTCCACGCTGCACACCAATTCCGCTGTCGGCTCGATTTCGCGCCTGCTGGATATCGGCGTGGTGGCCGATGTACTGGCCGGGAACATCATCGGCATCATCGCCCAGCGCCTGGTGCGCAGGCTATGCCCGCATTGCCGTGAACCGCACACGGCGGACGAGCTGGAACGCCGCCTGCTCGGACTGCATCCGGACGCACCGCGCGCCACCATCTACCGCGCTGTCGGCTGCGAGCGCTGCGCCCATCAGGGCTACAAGGGCCGCATGGCCATCCTCGAACTGCTGAAGATGAATGCGGAGCTGGACGAGCTGATCGCGCGCCGCGCCTCGCTGCGCGAACTGCGCAACGCCGCCCGCAGCGCAGGCTTCAAATCGCTAGTGGACGACGGCATGCGCCGCGTGCTGGAAGGCGCGACCACGCTGGAAGAAGTGTCGCGCGTGGTCGATCTTACGGAGCGGCTGGCATGAAACAGTTCCTCTACCGCGCCATGGACGCCGCCGGCGAGATCGTTCCGGGCAATATGGACGCGCTGAATGTGCCGGACCTGGAAGCGCGCCTGCACCGCATGGAGCTGGACCTGATCGACTACCGCGAAACGCGCAAGCGGGAACTGGCGCTGGGCCGGCGCGCCGTCAGCCGCAAGGATCTGATCAACTTCTGCTTCCACATGGAGCAGATGTCCAGCGCCGGCGTGCCGATCCTGGATGGCCTGTGCGACCTGCGCGACAGCATCGACCATCCACGCTTCCGCGAGATCCTGACGGACGTGGTGGAAAACATCGAAGGCGGCCAACCGCTATCCGAAGCGCTGTCCGCCTATCCGGAGGTGTTCGACCCGACATTTACCAGCCTGGTACGCGCCGGCGAGCAAAGCGGCAAGGTGAACGAGGTCTTTGCCAACCTTGCCGAAAGCCTGAAATGGCAGGACGAGCTGGCGGCGCAGGCGCGCAAGGTGCTGGCCTACCCTGCCCTGGTGGCGGTGATCGTTACCGGCGTGGTGTTCTTCCTGATGATCTACCTGGTGCCGCAGCTCACCGCCTTCATCCGCAATATGGGCCAGGAACTACCGTTGCATACGCGCGTACTGATTGGCGTCTCCAACGCTTTCATCGATTACTGGTATCTGATCATCGCCGCACCGATCGTGCTGTGGCAGGGAGGACTGTGGTGGCTGAAGCACAGTGAGCGCGCCGCCTTCCGCTTCGACGTCTTCAAGCTGCGCTCCTGGCCTCTCGGCAGCGTGCTGCAGAAGATCATCCTGGCCCGCATTGCCACCTACTTCGCGCTGATGTACGCCTCCGGCATCACGGTGCTGGAATGCATACGCCTGTCGGAGGGGATTGCCGGCAACCGCGTGGTGGCAGCAGCGCTGCGCCGCGCGGGCCAGCTGATTGCCGAGGGCCGCACCGTGGCGGGGGCCTTTCAGGAAACGGCCATCTTCCCGCCGCTGGTGGTGCGCATGCTGCGCGTCGGCGAGACCACGGGCGCGCTGGACGGCGCGCTGCGCAACGTCGCCTACTTCTACAACCGCGAGGTGCGCGAGCAGATCGAGCGCGTGCAGGCCATGATCGAACCGGCGATGACAGTAATTCTGGGTCTGCTGCTGGGATGGATCATGCTGTCCGTGCTTGGTCCGATTTACGACACCATCAGTTCAATCAGGATCTGAGCCATGTTCCGCAAACAGCTCTTTTATCTGACCAGCGAACGCCTGTGGGCCTGCCAGTGGCGGCGCGGCGAACTGACGGACGAAGCCAGCTTCGCGCCGGGCCGCGCCGGCTATGCCGCCTTTGCGGCCTACCTGGCGGCGCACGGCCGCACGCCGGCTTTTCTGATTGCCGATCTGGTGGAAGAGGATTTCCAGCGTCATCTGGTGCCGCACGTGACGGGGCGCTCCGGCAAACAGCTGCTGCAGCGCCGCCTGGCACAGGCTTTCCGCGATACCCCCTACCGCTGCTCCATCGTGCAGGGACGCGAAGAAGAAGGCCGGCGCGACGACCAGGTGCTGCTGACCGCCCTCACCAACCCTTCCCTGCTTGCGCCGTGGACGGATACGCTGGAGCAGCAGCAAATGCCGCTCGCAGGCGTGTATTCAGCCACCCTGCTGTGGCGCGATGTGATCGAACAGCTCGGGCTGAGCTACGAACATCTGCTGCTGGTTACCGAGCAGTCGGCGGGTATGCGCCAGACTTACTTCCTCAATGGCCAGCTGAAGTTTTCGCGCCTGGTACAGGCCAATGGCCACGCCGGCCATCCAGACCTGATCGTGACCGAAACCGCGCGCACCCAGCAGTTCCTGACCAGCGTGCATCTGCTGGAGCGCGACGATATCCTGCATGCGGTGGTGATCGCACGCGAGGAAGCGATCTCGCGCCTGGCGGCCGCCTGCGCCGATGCGAACGACCTGTATTACCACTTCGAGTCCATTGAAGCGGCGGCAGGAAAGCTGGGCATGGACGCGGCGCCAGCCTTGGCCGACGGCCTGCTGCTGCACTGGCTGGGCGGCGAGCAGCCGAATTCGCAGTACCCGCTGGGCGAGAAAGGCCGCTACTTCAAATTCTGGCAGACACGGCTCGCACTGTATGCGTCCAGCGCCGTGCTGGCGGCGGCGGGGCTGATCTGGACTACCGCAAATATGATTCATATGGCCGTGTCGCAGGCGCATACGCGTGATCTGGCGGTGGAAACGCAGCGCTACGACCGCGCTTACAGCCAGAGCATGTCCAGCATGCCGCCGTCGATGGACAGAACAGTGAACATGAAGGCAGCCGTGACCATCGACCAGATGGTTGCGCGCCAGGGGCCTTGGCCGCAACAGATGATGAACATGATCAGCGAGGCGCTGGAGCGCTCGCCGCAGATCCGCCTGACGCAGATCGATTGGCACGCCAATGTGCCGGGCGTGCGGCCCATGACCGAGACGGCGCTGAATCCGGCAGCCGCCACCTCGCCGGCACTGGTGGCGCCCATGTCTTCGCTGTTGATCGGGATTCCGAAGGCGCCGCCGCAGGTGCTGCGCCTGCAGGCGGAGGTGCTGGCGGAGGAGAACGATTACCGCAATGTGTTGATGAGCATGAGCCAGTTCACGCAGGAGCTTTCGCGCCAGCCGCGGCTGGATGTGCAGGTGGAGCAGTTGCCGTTCGATGTGCGGCCGAATGTGCGCCTGAGCGGCAAGGCGGGGACGTCCACGGGAATGGGCGAGCGGGCGAAGTTTGTTCTTACCTTGGCGTGGCAGCCATGATGGCGCGCTCCAGCCGCATTCCACTGCGCGTGCCGATTCCTTTCTGGCTGCGCGAGTTTGCGCAGGTACGCGCGGCGCTGGTTACTTTTGCCGGGACGCTGGGCATTGCGACGGCAGCGGTGTTTGCCACGTTCTGGCATATGGACGCGGCGCGGACGACTGAGAACCTTGCGATCACGGCGCGCGATGCGGCGAAGTCGCGCATGGTGCATGCGGAGACTGAGAAGTCTGAGATCCGCCTGTATCAGCCGCAGTTTCTTGAACTGCGGCGCAAGGGGCTGATTGGCGAGGAGCGCCGCTTGAACTGGGTGGAGGCGATACGGCAGATTCAGGAGCAGCGGCGCTTGCTGCCGCTCAGTTACGAGATTGAACCGCAGCAGCCGTATCGCCTGGAGATCCGGATGCCGACCGGGGATTACCAGTTGCGCGGGAGCCGGATGGCGCTGCATATGGACCTGCTGCATGAGCTGGATCTGTTTAACTTTTTGGCGGATTTGCGGCAGGCGGGCAGTTTTACGGTGCAGGATTGCAGCATCAAGCGCGCGGCCAGCGCGAGCACTGCGGCCTTGTCGCCGACGCTGACCGCGGAGTGCACCTTGAACTGGTTAACGCTGGTGCCGCATCCGGCGGTGCGTGCCGCATCGGGGAGGCTGCCATGAGCCTGCTGCCTGCCGTGAAGTTGCCGGGAGTCGCGGCTGCCGTGGCGGTGTTATGGCTGGCGGCGCCGGCTGCGGCATGGGCGCAGAGCTTCGTCAGCATGGGACGGTTGTTTACCACGCCGAGCGAGCGCACGCAGCTTGATCAGGCGCGCAGCAGCGGCGCCGCGTTTCAGCCCGGAACTGGCGGCGCTGCAGGCGCTGGCGGTCCTGGCGGCGCAGGTGGTGTCGCCGCACCCGGCGGCGCGCTGCCGCCGATGACCGGACAGGGCGGCGTCACTGCAAGCACCGGCTGCGCTACCGGAGCGGGCGCTGCCGGCGCGATCGCAAGCGGGGCGGGCGCGCCGCAGGACTGCGCTGGAGGCGCCGAAGGCGCTGGTGCAGGGCTGGAAACTGTGCGGCTGTCGGGCATGATCCGGCGCGGCAGCGGACATACGACGGTCTTCGTCAACGATGAAGCGCAGGACGGCCGCGCCGTCAACCAGGGCAAAGCCGCGCGCGTGAATATCGAAGGCCGCACCATCATCCTCAAACCCGGCCAGTCCTACGATCCGGCCACCGGAGCAATCAATGAAGCCGACCGCTGAAGCCACGCTGCAGCGGTCGCCGCTACGGCTGCAGCAGCTGTCGCATAAACGTAAGTACGAACGCGGCGCAGCCCTGCTGCTTCTTCTGGTCGTCGCCAGCGTCGCGGCAGCCGGCATCCTGATCAGCGCCTTCTCGCGCTCCAACATCGAGCGCATCAGGGAACGCAAGACCATCACCTTGCTCGCCCACGCCACCGATGCCCTGGTCGGCTTCGCCGCCACGCACGGCCGCCTGCCCCGCCCCGCCATCTCCGCCACCGACGGCCACGAACGGCAGGAGGCTTGCCAGGCCGAAGAAGACTGCACCGGTTTCCTGCCCTGGGTCGATCTCGGCGTGGAAGGCGTGGACAGCTGGGGCAAGGTCCTGCGCTACGCCGTCACGCCCGGCTACACCAAGCCGCCGATCCTGCGCGTCTCCGCCATCGCCACCAAGCGCGTGCAATCGCGCGATGGACAAGGCCTGCTGTTCTACACCGTCGGCCAGGACGAATGCCTGCTCGCCGCCCAATGCGCCCCCGCCATCGTGCTGTCGCAAGGCCGGAACAACCTCGGCACCCACGCCAACGGCCTGCGCCTCGCCAACGGCGCCATCAACAACCGCGACGAAATCGGCAACGACACCGCGTCGATCGGCTTCATCGCCCGCCCGGCCAACGACGATGCGCGCCGCGCCGGCGGCGAATTCGACGACCTGCTGGCCGCCGTCCCCCTGCAAACCATGTACGACCGGATGGCGCGCGCCAAGACCCTGCCATGAACAAGACCCAAGGCTTCACGCTGGTTGAAATGGCGATCGTGCTGGTGATCGTCGGCCTGCTGATCGGCGGACTGGTCACGCCCCTCAGCGTGCAGCTGGAACAGCGCCGCGTCGCCGACACCCAGCGCGCGATGGACGAAGCGCGCGAAGCGCTGATCGGTTTCGCCGTGCGCAATGGCTACCTGCCCTGTCCCGCCATCTCCGCCATCAACGGACTGGAAGACCGCGACGGCGCACGCTGCAGCGGCGAACGCCGCATCGGCTTCCTGCCCTGGGCCACGCTTGGCCTGAACAAGCTGGATAGCTGGAACCGCCTCTACCTGTACAGCGTCACGCCCGCCTTCACCGACAGCGCCAACTTCTTCCGCCTGAACACGCCACGCGACATCACGATTGCAAGCCGCGATGCCCTCGGCAACCTGATCCCCGCCAGCGCCAGCAACGATATCCCGGCCGTGATCCTCTCGCACGGCCGCAACGGCTTCGGCGCCTACAGCGACGCCGGCATTCGCCAGGCCGACACCGGCGGCGTGAATATCGATGAGAAAGCGAACATGAGCCTGAGCGGGCAAGCCTTCATCTCGCGCGTCGCTTCCGACGTCAACACCACGCCCGGCGGCGCCTACGATGACCTGGTGGTCTGGCTCTCGCCCAACATTCTGTACAACCGCATGCTGGCCGCGCAACGGCTGCCGTGAACCGCGCGCCGCACCGCAATATCGCGCGCTAAGATAAAGATGCACTCACGAAAGGAAACCTCATGTCCCAGCGCGGCTTTACTCTCGTCGAAATCGCTATCGTCCTGGTCATCATTGGCCTGCTGCTCGGTGGCGTATTGAAAGGCCAAAGCCTGATCGACAGCGCCAAAGTCAAGAACGTCGTCCAGCAAATCCAGTCGCTGCAGGCGGCCGTCAATGCTTACCAGGACCGCTACCGCGCCCTGCCCGGCGACGACATCATGGCCACCACCCACGTGCCTGGCGCCACCGGCAACGGCAACGGCGATGGACAGATCACCGAATACCAGCTGGCGCCGCAGCACCTCGCGCTGGCCGGCCTGATCACGGGTTCCTATAACGGCACTACCGAGTTCATGACCAGCGCACAGGGCGGCGCGGTGTATATCTACAACGATATGGTCGGCGGACGCGCCGGTAATGGCATCCGTGTCGATAACCTGCCGGATACGTATGCCGAGGAGATCGACGCGAAGCTGGATGACGGCAAGTACGACAGCGGCAATGTGCGCGCCAGTGCGCCGTATACGCACAATGGCACGGTCATCGCGCGGCTGGCGATTTTCTTTTGAACCTAAAACCTGGGTCAGACCCGCGGGGTCTGACCCCAGCCTGCGGCCGCCGCG